>Ga0326726_10000215_pt1 | contig 55734 bp, 63 predicted proteins | sample MHFenrmetagenome_2_FD_207603 | JGI IMG/M metagenome (GOLD analysis project Ga0326726, IMG submission 207603) | Lab enriched peat soil microbial communities from Michigan Hollow, Ithaca, NY, United States - MHF15MN | ecosystem: Environmental > Terrestrial > Soil > Wetlands > Peat | place: USA... | reverse complement strand
GCGAAGAGATGGATTTTGCAGACACGGGTGCAGAAGCCGGCATGGTCAGGTTCTTCCTCGGAGTTGGCAGAATCCACAAAGTTGCTCCCAAAGACATTGTCGGGGCGATTGCCGGTGAGACAGGAATACCCGGAAAGGCAATCGGTTCGATACGGATCCTCGACTCTTATTCCTTTGTTGAAGTACCCCATGAATATGCCACTGAAGTATACACCATCATGAAAGAGCGGACTATCCGGAACCAGCCAACCGGGATCGAGCCGGCATCCGGGAAGCGGTCGTAACCGATCTCCTCATAATTTTTTTCTTCATTGTTTTTCAGTAACGATACCAAGTCTCGAGGTATTACCCAGAAACAGATTACAGATTAGAGTTGCCTGGAGATTCTCATGATCATGAATTGTTTCGGAATCCTGTATTGTACCGTAAGAACAGAAACATAAAATACACCCCCGGGAAATTATCCGGTATGAATGAGACTCTGGAAATTGCATCTGCATTTGTACTCTGCTTCGTATTCATTTTTGCAGCCGGATGCACACAAACAACGCCATCGGTAACACCCACGCCAACAACGGTTGTAACAACTGTCCCTCTGACACCCACGCCAACGCCTACAACGGCTTCTCTGACACCCGGACCTACCCAGACCCTCCCCGAAAACTGGAATATCGAGGTCCAGGTCCAGAGCAACGGTGAAGCAATCGACCCGCAGATCATCGTCAGCTGCCAAGGAGGAAAAGGACTGAACTTCATCCAGCAGATCGATGTCAGAGTTACCCGATCCGATGGAGTTGTGGAAACCGGAATAATAGCCAAACCACTCTTTAAAGGAAAATCCGTATCGTTACGCAGCACTACCGCGCCCGGCTACCGTGACCGTGCTGAAGTCTGGGCAACAACACCTCAGGGAGACCAGGTAAAAATCTTCGATGATTATATAGCGTTCAGGACTTATAATTAGATTTTTTTTAAATCACTGAGGATCTTGTTTCTGCTGATACGCCGGAATGGTTGATAACGAAATAAAAATACCAACCGGGATGATGAGATCCCGGGATCATCAACCATGAGCAGTATAAAACAGACCGTGGATGCCATCCGGGATTATGAAACGGGGCTGACTATATAATCTTAAGGTGATTTGCCTCATTCCATAACCTGTTTTGCGTGCAAGGATCTTTCCAGAATAACAAATTTCCAAACACCCGGATTTGACTGCGGATTCTTTTTAGATATCACAAGCAGCTTCCAGATTCCACCTCTCCAGTTCCGCGTGGCTTTGTCTTCAATTGCGCTGATCTGTGCTTTCACGTAATAGAATCCCGGGATAAAACCTATGATAAGCGAGATAATAACATTAAAAAGGAGATCTGCAAGCGGCATGAAGAATGCTAGGACGTAGTCGTATATCTCATTTGGGCGTATTTCCCGATATTTTATTTATCGAAGGATTGCTTCACTTTCTGCCGCACGCGTTGTTCCAGTCCGTCAATAGTACGGATATCCCTGATTGCGTCTGTTCGGTCAATCAGGATCTCTCCAACGGGTTTAATACCAAGATTTCTTAAAAAAGACGAAATAACACGGGTAGTACAGGTGAAATTCTCTTCCCCTACCCTTCCTGCGACAGAAAGAATCAGGCCTTTTTGTCCTGTAATACCTCCGGACAATGCCCTCTCCGCATGATATGCCTGGCATCGGTCTATTAGCAACTTGAGCCCGCCAGGGAGAGTATTGGTATAAACCGGTGAGCAGACAACAAGAAGAGATGCACTCTTGATAGCGTCGATGACGCTTACCATATCATCATCAAAGACGCAGGAACCGGTATTGTAGCACTGGTAGCACCCGATGCAGCAGTGGATTTCCAAATCATGAGGGTAAATGACCTGAGCATGCCTGCCAAGTTCATATGCCGCCTCAACCGCCCAGCCGGCAAGGATGCTGCAATTACCGTTTGCCCGCGGGCTACCCTGGATTACAACAAGATCCGCGGGTGGAGAGGGAGGACCTTTCGGTAACTCCTGCCGGTGATTCAGGATAAATTCCATCGGATTATTACGGATTTCATGTTCCCATTCATTAGCTGTACACCTTGAGATATTTTCCGCAGCCAGCGGGACAAGCGGGGCATATTCATATGAATTGGTACGAAAAACTGCAATCGCCCGCTCCCCTTCTGTCACGGTAAGAGTATACCTGACCATTCCGGGATACAGCACAGAAAAATCTTCGGAATTCAGAGTAAGAATAAACCGTTCCTTTCCGGAATTAATCTCGACCCTGTGAATAAGTTCCGTTGATGGTTCCATCAAGCATACTATCAATTATGAAGACTATAATGCTGTGGTAATCCTGAAATTTTTATGGATAAGTCTTTAAAGAAATTGTTTGCGGCGGATGCCTTTGTTACATGACACCCTCGCAAAAACAATAAGGTGTGCCATCACATCTCCCGGTAGATCTGCGAGTTGATCCCATTTCCCTGATTCCTATACCCCTTCGAATCGCGGCGCTTATCCAGGAACGTAACAGTCTTTTGGAATATCCCGTGGAACGTCTTGCCGGAGTAATTCAGAGGATAGGATTCCGCTGCACTTCATGTGCGAAGTGCTGCACCAGGGAGTTCAACGGGCATGTATTCCTGCTCGATCGTGATGTAACCTCAATAAGGGCATTTGATCCTGCTGCAATAGAACCTGCACCTGCACCCGAATTTTGCGACCAGAATGGTATTTTTTATGTCTCGGGGTATGCAGTACGGACACAGGCTGATGACAGTGGATCCTGCTGGTTTCTGGAAAACGGAAGGTGCCGGATTTACGACCGCCGTTTTACTATCTGTCAGGTTTATCCATTTATGCTCCACCGGGAACCTGACGAACGCGGGGAAGTCGAATGGCGGCAATTCTCCGGACTTGACCTGCATGGGGAGTACGATACAGTTGTCCCATATGACGAGAGCCTCGATCGCGCCCGTGAAACTAAGGAGTACGAAAATGCGTTCCTTACCCAGGAGATCCGGTTTCTTGAATTCATGCATGATTATTTCGCCCGTCACCGGCTCCGTCACGTGCAGAAAGTATATGATGACCAGATGCGGCAGTTTAACCAGGGTGAGGAGATCACCGTTATGGTATATTATGGTGGTAACCTGGACCAGCACCGGATACGAAACTGAGGCCGATAAAATTTTTATCTGTCTTTCAACTGCGGTGAAAGGGATCCAGAATTTTCTGCCAGGGATCCTGAACTACACCACCATCCGCTTGTATTGTGCCGGCTCGCTGATCCCTTAGTTTTCCAGGATCGTACGATTGTGCATTCCCTGCAGAAGTGATGATGAACATCTGCTATGATCGGACCTCGTTCCAGAAGGAGGTTAAAACATTCCAGATCTTCTCCCGAAGCCTGATACTGCGATCCAGTATCTCACGGTAGGAACGAGAGTCTGATTTATCGGATTCATACAACAACCGGTTTATTTCAATCTGAATCCAGGGGATACCCTTATGCCAGTAATGTGCGTTTGAGATGAAGCCTCCAGAAAAAGGATTGTTGATTGCAACCTCTTTGCTAACCGAGAACTCTTCCATAAAAATATTCGCAAGGGTTGTAATCCACTCAACTGAACATGTGGCAATTGAACCTTTTTTTGCCCTTCCCTGACGGTCACCATTGTTTCCCAGACAGATCAAAGGCCGTACTTTTCCGGCATCCTTCTGGAAGGTTGAACCAAAAGGAAGCATGGAATGGCAATCGAATGCAATCCTCACGGGTTGCCGGTCGATTAGTTCGTCGATTCGCTGGTGAAATGGAAAATAATGGGTCTTCAGAAGCTGATGGATGAGATGCATATCCGGCACCTGCCCATAGCGGTAAACATCCCTGCCATCAATTGTCCTCACTTTGATGATTCCATCAGGATCGTGGAGGGGGAGAGGCAACGGGGGACGGTTAAGATCGACAACCATCCGGGAGATAGGTGTATCAATATAAGCGACAACACGGTTCTCCAATCCAAACACAACACGGGTATCCGGATCGCAGTAATGACATAGTTCGTCCTGTTCGAGCAACAGAAGCGGGCGGACGACTTCCGGGACCTCTGTACCGCCATGAGGAACTGATATCAGGAACGGGTAACGTTTTTTCACGATAACCAGCAACTGTTCATATGCCGGGAGATTTTGTTAACATTTGGGTACCTGCACTATCCTTTGAAAAACCTGCCCGTTTTGGATCAGACTTTCTGACTGCCAACAGCTGTATCGGAGACACCGTTTGGCAGGCGTTCGAACAGTAACATTTCGGGCTCCGTATGGCAGAAGACTGAAAAATATTAGTCTATGTGAGGGCAATAAACCTCCATGAAACGTTCTTTTGGTGCCCGGGCAGCTGCATACCCGCTTCCGGTATTTGTTGTGGGAACCTATGATCACAGGGGAAAACCAAACGCAATGGTTGCCGCATGGAGTGGTATTTGTTCGTCAGACCCTCCAAGCATTGCCATTTCGGTCCGTCCTTCGCGCTATACATAGAACCTGTTGGAGAAGATGGCATTTACCATAAATGTCCCATCGGCAAAATATATGGCCCAGGCAGATTTTTTCGGCATAGAATCGGGAGAGAACATGGATAAGTTTGCCGCTACGGGACTTACACCATTACGAGCAGATCATGTCGATGGTCCCTGTATTGCTGAATTCCCGGTCATACTCGAATGCCGTGTAACCAAGCATGTGAAAATCGGTACCCATACCCAGTTTATCGGTGAAATTCTGGATGTGAAAATCGATGAATCCATGCTGGACTCTGAAGGAAAACCCGACCTTGTCAGGCTGCAGTTAATCGGTTTTGATGTCTTCCGATCAGAGTATTATACGACCGGTCCGGTTATCGGAAGAGCGTTCAGTGCAGGGCGTAAATATTTACCCGGATAATCCTTTTTTAACGATTTTCTCTCTTAAATACCAACTATTTCCTGACTGGAGGCAGCCTTCCTGCCCCCACAGGATCATCTGCAGCTGATATGCGTTATCCGTAATATCTTTTGCTGAGTCTAGGGACAGGGAATACCAGTATAAATTATTTAACAGCAGGCGAAGATTATTTCAATATCACGATCAAATCACCATCATCCGAAACGGTATACTGTTTTAACAGCATATCGTCATTCATCGCGCAATCCCAGCCAAAGACTTCCTTGATTTTCTGCCGGATCCGAGCTGTTTTCGGGCTGTCATATTTCTCCAGTTGTTCAACCTTTTTCATTATCATAATCCAAAAAAGACTTTTCTGGGGTATAAGGCAGGCTAGGCAAGGTGTGAAAGTGTAACATACAGGAAAATCAATGAAATTTTTTAACCATTTAGAATTTATGACTATCTGACGTCTTTTTTGTGATCCATGTATGTGAACTTTCAACTTTAATGACGCATGTGATCCACCTTCATTTTATACAGATGCCTTGAAGAGCTGGAGTACCAATCACTTCCCTGATATTTATGGCTCAATCACGTGAAGATCCATTCATTGGCCAAAAGGCAGCGGCGTTCTGTCTTCCGGATGCTGAGGGAAACCCCACCTGCCTGGACAGGTTCAGGGGAAAATGGGTGGTATTGTATTTTTACCCAAGGGATAATACTCCGGGCTGTACCATTGAGGCGATGCAGTTTAACGCTGCCCTTGAGGAGTTTGCAGGTCTTGGTGTACAGGTAATCGGAGTAAGTGTGGATTCGCCTGAGAGCCACCAGAACTTTGCAGGGAAACATAACCTTTCCGTCATGCTTCTCTCGGATGCGGATCACACCGTGCTCAAATTGTTTGATTCATGGAAACCAAAGACGATGTTTGGCAGGGAATTTCTTGGCACCCAGCGGGATACATTCCTTATCGATCCCGAGGGGACGATTGTTGCAGTCTGGCGTAAAGTAAGCCCGAAAGGTCACGCAGAAGAAGTAAAAACGGTGCTGCTTGAAAAAAAGAAGTGATATGACACAGATCACTTCAGATTTCCCGGAAGAAAGCAGGCATCTGTATTCAGCCGGGTGCCCTTTCTAAAAAGAGCTTCGATCCCCTGCCTTGGGAGGGAGGCGTGGGGTTCCGACATAGTGGGCCTAGTAACGGGCGTATACTGCAATTGCTTACTGCCGTGAGCGCTCCACCCATAACCAACACCTTTGCCAGAGATTTTTAATCTCTTTATTGGTTCATGCCAGGATAATTTTCTTTAAAGAAGATAGTACATTTTCTGATGGGAATCCGGTTACCCGTGTACCTTTCGGAAAACGCAAAAAACTTCCGATATAATAAACAATATACGGAATGTTAAGGCCGATTGCTGCTCTTTATAGCCTTACTCCAGTGGAAGTAAAGGGGTATAAAAGAATTGCGAATTTGCCGGATTAACCAGAAAAATGAAATATCATCATAAAATCCAAAAAGAATGTCTCCTGAGGCACAATTTCTTTCGTAATAATCGTCTCCCTTTTACAGGATTTCAGAACGAAAACCTCAATATTCAAGAATTTTCCACGTTCGTTCCCGCAGATTGACAGTATACATCAGGCATGAAGAGTTTACAGAAGGTAAACCAGAATATACCTACAGGTAGTAACAGCTTATTAAAAAGAATAAAGCGGGATCGAATAAACTGCCGGTAGATTTATTCAAATCCGGGATTTCTCAAATCCACAGCCCCCATGAATTTTTATTGATTCTGAATTGTGACGAAGAAAAACATGCATCTGATACGGAGACACTGCCTGTCAATTTCAAACTGAAAAGCCAGGATAACAGAGGTAAAACACGAGGATATTTATATCCCAGAAAAGTATTCCTATCAACCAAAAATGAAAAGCTATCGCACAATTGACTTAAAGGGTATCGCAGTGAGTGCGATGAAGAAATATGGCTTTGAACCCCGGTTTCCTGATTCCGTGACGGAAGAAGTCAAAGCCATGCGTGCCTGGACGTCCCCTTCCAGCGGAACCAAGAGTAAAGACCTGAGAATGCTCCTCTGGTCATCCATTGATAATTACGACTCCATGGATCTGGACCAGATGGAATTCTGTGAACGTGGTCAAGACGGAGAAATACAAGTTAAAGTGGCAATTGCTGATGTAGATCTCTATGTCTGGAAACAATCCTCGACTGATAAACATGCTGCCTATAATGGAACATCGGTGTATACCGGCATCGAGACCTTTCCCATGCTCCCTGATAAACTCTCAAAAGGGATCTCTTCCCTTCTGCCGGGACACGACAAGTTGGCCATCGTCATTGAATACACGGTTCTTTTAAACGGAGACGTCCGCCCTGGTGAAATCTACCGGGCGATAGTGTCCAACAAGGCAAAACTGATCTACGAGGAAGTCGGTGACTGGCTGGAAGGCAGAGGGATCATTCCAAAAATTATCGGGGAGGTTCCCGGCCTCGAAGAACAGATACACCTTCAATGTGAAGCAACCCGGCGGCTGAAAAAAAACCGGATTGAACGGGGGGCGCTCGATCTCGAGACTATCGAAGCCAATGCAATCGTGGAGGGGGACTCGGTCAAGGACCTTGTTGTCCAGAAAAAGAATATGGCCCGAAGCGTGATTGAGGAGTTCATGGTTGCTGCCAATGGCACGACGGTGAAGTACCTCGGCAAAGCCGGCATACCTATGATACAGAGAGTGGTGCGTACACCAAGATACTGGGAGGAGATCGTGGTTGTCGCAGCGGCCTATGGTGAAAAACTGCCGCCGGAACCTGATTCAAAGGCACTCTCCGTTTTCCTCAACCAGCGAAAGGAAGTCGACCCCGAACACTTCCCGGACCTTTCCCTCACTATCGTGAAACTCATAGGACCGGGAGAATACATGACACTTGAGCCAGGTGAACCACCCTTTGGCCACTTCGGGCTTGCAGTCACCGACTACACGCACGGAACAGCTCCAAACCGGCGCTATGTCGATCTTATCATACAGAGGCTCATAAAATCAGTTATCGATAACATTCCCAGCCCTTATACACTGGAAGAACTTATCGAACATTCCACCTGGCTCTCCGGCCGGGAGAAAGGATCCAAGAAAGTCGAACGTTTCATGCGAAAAGCCGCAGCTGCAGTGCTGCTCAAGGATATGATCGGCGAATTCTTTGATGCATTGGTAACCGGGGCTTCAGAAAAAGGTACGTATGTAAGACTTATCACACCACCGGCCGAAGGGCGGGTCACCCAGGGTGAACAAGGCCTCAGGGTAGGCCAGAAGATTCGTGTCCGCCTTCTGAAGACTGATCCCTACAACGGATTCATCGACTTTGGATTTGCTGGAACAAAGGCAAGAAAATCCTCCCGACCGGGATAGAAAGGGTAATACATCGTTGTTTGCAGGTCCGGAAATATCGGTTGCAAAAACCTCAATTTAACCATAATTTTTCCCAACTGGGAGGGAATACCACCCACATTCGGAATCATCAGATCGTTCTCAATTCTATGATGACCATCCTTTTATCCATAAACGTAAAATTTCAACTCAGAATATTACAATTGTTTCACAGCATGAGGGTTAACGATGGTGAAGAAATATTCCACTTGTATTACAATTTTCTTAATTATCTGTTGCATTGCCATGGTCATTCCTGCCCGCGCAACTGACACTTCATCCAGCGACACCTTAACGCGGGGATCCCGATTTACAGTAACCATTACCGGAGCACCAAATACTGCTTACCACCTATGGCTGACCCGGACATTCACAATGACCGGAAATCCTGGAGATCAGCCACCTGTTATTGTGGGGGGTCAGAGTGGCGTCCAGAAAGATCCCCCCGAGGGGCCCTATACCATCGGAATGTATGCATTCAATAACGGGAACGGCCGCACAATAATCGATGATGTTGCGCCCTCAACACCTGATATGTCGAACACAAATTATTATGCCCTTGTTACTACCGATCGGGATGGACGTGCAGTGATCGCTTTCCAGACATCATCCGGCACTGCAACCCGTACATATTCCATCAAAACCGAGAATTCCCAGTCGTCCGCAACAGTTTTCATTGAAAGGGAATTTCCGGTACGAATGACAGTAACTCCCACTACCACGTCATTGCTTCATATACCCACCATTCCATCATCAACCTTCCCGACAATAATCCCGACAACAAATCCTCTGCCCACGACACTCGTGCTGACAACGGTACCAGTGCCAGTCGATACCCCATCGCAACTATCTCCATCAGGAGTTGAAGTTGGTATTCTCGCGATTATTGCAGGATTTGTTCTGACAGGAAAAAGGAAATTTTTCCGGTAGTTGCATTCAATAACACCTCAACCTGAACTTCCCGGAGGGGATTATTTAAGCACATTTTGTGACTTTCAGCACCATGTCCGAAATCTGCGCCGGAAGACTGGTGGTTCCTGAGATATGTCTCAACAGACTTACTTTAAAAAAAGATTATGTAAAAATCGAGAAGTCATTCTTGATAGCGATGGCTTCGATGATGGGTGCAAATTTTGCTTCAGAGATGCCAAACTTGTCCATATACATCTGAAGTATCTTCTTTTCCTCACCGGCAAGCACACCATCTGACATAGCAAGATCACACAGGATGGCAAGGGTGGCAATTTTCTGCTTTTCATCAAGGGTGTCAGCCACCAGATCGATTACACCGGGAAACGGGTTTGCCTTCATGACCTGCATCGCGGTGTCTATGGATTTCCGATCTCCACGGACTATCTTGGAAAGGTCATTGATTTCTGCTTCATCAATCACTCCATCTGCCGCGATAACAGTTATGGCAGAAAGTACAAGCGCTGACTTTGGAGTCAGCGTCGCTGATTTTCCTGTTAGTTTATCAAAAATTCCCATACATGTTCACCTTTTCATCACAATTTTTCTCTATGATTTTGTGCGTTGGGGTAATTGGCTTTTTCGATAAAGATTTTTTGGATCAGTTCAAAAGATCTCCAGTTCTAATATCAAGATATACTATACTTAATTCACACAAGTAAAACCCCGCTGATATCATGTCATTAATAACCGATGGTAATGGTACAGGCTCCCCAAAAAAAGATGGCGATATCACGGGGAGATTTTTCCAGAGACCATTTTTTTTAAGTTTCACTATTGGTATCCCCTTCTGCGTGTTTAAACTGCTATTCGGGACGATTGCAATCCGTACCGGGAGACCGGATGATCTTTTTCTTACGATCTCCGGAGGGATAATTATCATCTGGGCATTAGCCGATCTCATGATGAACATCGGGCGATCGACACTTGACCTTCTCCACCAGCCGGCCCTGTTCGAATTCTGCATAATCGCCCAAACAGGGCGTATTTTCCATAAACCGAGGGTTTTTCTCGCGATTGATACCCTCCTGACGTTTGGGATCATCTGTACCATGCTCTGGTCTGGATGGATCACAAAACTCACGGTCTTTGAATCTTACCTGTGGTACGCTGCTACAACCCTGAACCTGATCAGTCTCTCTCTGGTGGCTATTTATCATGAGATTCAACTGAGCTGCCCGGATATGTATTGAAAAGAGGGCCACTCGAACCTGCCTGACGAGATAATCCGATTCTTTGCTCCTATAGAGAAGTTCTTATGCTCGAACGGCATATATGATTGCACAGTTTTATACTGTATGAGTAATACTATGTTTGGATCAAACAATTTTGGCGGCTCCAGAAGTTTTGGCGGCCCAAGGGACTCCGGTCCACGAGAAATGACGAAAGTAACCTGTTCAGACTGCGGCAAAGAATGTGAAGTGCCGTTCAAGCCAACAGAGGGCAGGCCGGTATATTGCAGGGATTGCCTGCCGAAACACCGGAAACCCCGGTTCTAATTGTATAAAATTTTAAATTTTTTTATTTCTTAACTGTTCTAACATTATTTTCTTTCACAGTTACTTCTGTGCTATTTCTCATCATCCCCGAGAGAGTCCCGGCTCCGCATCTGATAAAGAACCATCGGATCCATCTCCTTGTATGCATCCCGGTCGGTCCGCATGATGACATTGGCAATACCACTGTTCACGATCATTTTCGAACAGAGAAAACATGGCCAGATCTGTGTCAGCTCATCAGTCCCGACATCAAATCCTGCAAGATAGAGAGTACATCCCCGTGCATTCTTACCTGCCTGGAGGAGTGCATTCATCTCTGCATGAACGCTCCGGCACCGCTCATAGTTGGAGCCTGATGGAATATTATGATCTCTTCTCCAGCACGTGTTGAGTTCTGTACAATCCATCTGTTTTCGCGGTGCTCCCGTATATCCGGTGGAGACGATTGTATTGTATTCATCGACAATAATCGCGCCGAAGTTGCGTCGCAGGCAGGTGCCCTGGTTGGCACACCGTATCGCCAGATCCAGAAAATACTGATGCCTGTTGGTTCGCATTCAAAAGTGTATGGAAAAGCCCGGTATTAAAGAAGCATGGTTTGCAGCTGTGTAACTAATTACTTTCACCGTGCACAAGGTATGATCTTTTAATCATACGATTGATGTTGGACTGATGAATAGTAATAAAAGTGTATGAACTTCCCGGCGGGAAGATGGCACATGTCATTCACCACGGGCCGTACAAATCCTGCGAGCCAACGTACCTGAAGCTCTGTGCCTGGATCCAGGAAAAAGGGCTCCGGATCTCCGGGCCAATGCGCGAGGTCTACCCTCCCGATCCGCGGGTGGTACCTCCCGATTCAATCATCACAGAGACCTTGTCCCGGTCAGTTGAGGTTCTTTTTCCGGATGTATCCTTGTAGATGGGGCGAGTGGGGCTGGTTTGTACCCTCGTTATTTTATGGAAGGATCAACACGAACAGGATTGTACTATGGAACAGGACAAAAAGGGGTACGAGATAAAATTTTATTTTCTGCGTTTTGTGCCGGAACACCTGCATTCCGCCCCAAGCTCCAAACGGGCCAAGAAATGCAAAAAACAACAACAGGTTCTCCGGTGTTCGCCTGACATTTTTCTTAGCCTTGATCTTATCCCGGGCAAAGAAAAAGAACACTGACAGGTTTATTAAAATATAAAGAATCAGAACGAAAAAAAATCCGGAATTACCATCACTTCTCATACGGTTTTTCCTCCAACCCTCATCAATTGAATCCCAAAAAAATAGGTGGATCCCTTCACACATTATTGGAATATCCGGTTCATAAACCAGTTCATGCGTGTTGTCACAGACTTATCCCAGGACCCTTGAGTGTCCTGTTGAAGAACTCAACCATCTCTCCGAATGCATTCCGGGCAACATCATTTTTATTCATCTGCCCGTTCTGGACCATGAATCCATGCGGTTCCCCCTGGTATACCTTCAGTTCAAAATATTTGCCCGACTGATGAAGAGAGTCAACATATTTGTAGATATCAGTAACCGGGCTTGCCTGATCAGAGCTCCCATGGATTATCAGCAGGGGGGCAGAGAGGTTTCCGATATAATCCACAGGCCTGGTCCCGTTGGCACCGGAATAGGGGAAACCGTACCATGCAACACCGGACCTGAAATCTTTCAGCTGCGGTAAAAAGAGCATGGTATATCGTCCTCCGGCGCAAAAACCGGTAAGCCCGAGATGCTGTGTATCTACATCCGCCCTTGTTTTCAGATATCCTGTTGCAGATTCTATCAGTATTTTTACTTCGTTGTCTCCGGGGGATTTGTTGAAGGTCTGCCACTGGGGCGCTATCACAACATACCCTTTCGCTGCAAACAAATCGACAAGGATCAGGTAACCGGGCTCGAGGCCATTAAAAGAATGGATAAGCACTATGCCCGGATATGGTCCTGTGCCGGCAGGTGCACTCACGTATGCGGGATACATCTGCCCGTTACTGGAAATATTTATCGTGGCGGTTCGCGGGGCCGGAGACGCCTGTTCCGGCGTGGTATCTGCCACGCATCCTGCTGCTCCAAGCATGACCAGCAGAACAACAATGCCAAATAATTTCATACACAACTCCTGTTTATCCACGGGAAGTGAGGGTTCCTTCTATACCATGGCATGCGAGAATTGTTAAAACGGATATAAATATTTTTTTCCACGTTACAAAATCCGAATTGAAAACAACAATACTATAACGAAGGAAATTTTGCCCAAAAAAAGGGCCTTCTTTAAAAAAAATTCCGGGTTTTACCGGGAAAACCACTGCCTTTGGGATAATGTCGCTACGGTTGAATTGAGAACCGCCAGGTACAGAACATGTTCTTAGGGTGAGGATCCGGAGGGGCAAAGAGACAATCGACACAAATCCGACGGTCAATTTCCTGAGCGAAACCGGTAAATTCTGCACGGTGCATTTCGCGGCAGACATATTCACCCAGGCCTCGCCTGAGCCTGGCTTCCTGGGTCGGGCAGGATGATACTGAAATGATGACCTCATCTTCCCTTTCATCGATATCATATCCCACGATCATCGCCCATGGGAAATGACGGAGTGCCCTGACAAAGCCATGGAGCCCTTTTTCAGTAATATTGAACCGGTTCACAATATCTCTGGCCGCCATACCGGCAACACGACCCCAGACCATTTCGTTGACTTTTTCTGCCGCGGGCTGGCCGTACAGTTCAGCGATATTGATAAACCAGAATGCGTCCACTACCCGGTAATGCCAGAGAAGAAATTCCAGGTACTGGTGTTTCATCTCGTCAGTCATCCCCTCGAACAATGCAAGATCCATGGTATTCATGCCACTGTGAGGGATCATTTCAGGGAATGCAATATGAAAGTAATGTTTTGAGGCAGGCGGCGAGATGTAAGCTTTCGTTTTTCATTATTTGACCTTTGAAAAACGAGTCATATAAACATTTATAAATAATTTTGTCCCATTAATTATACAAATAAATTATTAATAATACTAAAAAAATTGCCTGTAGCGATAATTTTAGAGAAACGTTGTAAATTATATGATGCAGGATTACCAGTACGAACTCTCCCTGATTAGAGATCTTCTCAAGAAGAACCCAGATGGGATGAGTGTTACCGATATCTCAAAAGCCCTCAATAAAAACAAGAATACAATCGGAAGATATCTTGACATTCTCCTCATATCAGGGCAGGTGGATATGCGGACCTACGGCATGGCAAAGGTATTCACGCTTTCCCAGCGTGTGCCTCTTTCTGCAATGCTCAGCTATTCAAAAGAACTTATCATGGTCCTGGATAACGAGTCACGTATCATTGATGTAAATGACAATTTTTTATCTCTCCTGAACCTGTCACGACAGGATACGCTCGGAAAAAATGTCACCTACCTCAAACCCCCTGATATCGATGTTCACGAATTACTTGAGACTCTTACGACAAAGTTTGAAGAAAAAGAGGATACTGTTACATTCCGGGTAAAAGGTCAGGACGAGCGAATCTTCAAACAGAAATCTGTCCCGACTGTATTTGAAGATGGCCAGAGAGGCTTCACCATTATTCTTGAAGATATCACTGAACATATTCTTGCGGAGCGGGAAATCCGGGAAAGTGAAGAGCGGTTCCGGACAATGGCCGAGAACATTCATGACGGCCTGATTATCTTCGAAAATGAAAATATTGTCTTTGTGAACAGACGTATTGCAGAAATTGCCGGTTATTCTTTTGAAGAATTGTGGAAGATGCAACCGCTTTCGATTATCGCACCGGAGGATAAAGAAGAGGCCGCCCGCCAGATCCAGAAAATACAAAGAGGCGAACACGGGCTTAATGAACTCCAGGTGTGGATACTGCGAAAAGACGGGCAACGTCGATTCGTATCAGCCCGGATCTCTGATGTCCAACATGCAGATACCCGCTACACTTTTATTATCCTGACCGACATCACAGAACTTAAGGTTAAAGAAGCCGCGTTAAAGCAAAGTGAACTGCGCTTCCGGACCATGGCTGAGAATATCCAGGACGGGCTCATCATTGTTGAAAACGGAAATGTTGTCTTTGCCAACCACCGTGTTGCAATAATCACCGGATATTCGAATGCAGAGCTCACAAAGATGAAATCTGCAGATCTGGTATCTCCTGAAGATCGCGACAGGATCGAAGAGATAGTGGCAAATATCAAGCCGGATTCAGAAAAACCCGGTGCGGTAACTATCTGGATAAACCGGAAAGATGGGAGCCGGCGCTGCATTCTCGGAAGGGTTACCGCTGCCAGGTATGACAATACCGTTACTAACTATATCTCCATGACTGATATCACCGAGTCGACAGAGCGGGAACAGGCGCTTCGGGACAGGATTACAGCACTCCAGAAATTAGTTGGTTAATCATGACGATTCTGCCGGATTCACCCTCTTTACCTATCATCACTTATAACTCCACCAGGATTGATTTATTATAAGTATGTATAATCGATATACAATAACTTAATATATTATTATTTTTTAATATGTTCTAACAAATTCCTAACTAGAGGATATTCATGATTGCGATTCAAAATAAAACAAACGCACCAACAGGTGCCAAAAAATCGAACTGGCACGTCAGCCTGCTCCTGAGTCTTATAGTCCTGAGCTGTGCGGTGCTCATCATCTCTCCCGCAGAGGCAGCAGCCAAATACATGGCGGGCAGCCCTGAATTGTCTGCTTATATTTCCGGAACAAATGAGATCAACCCGGGAGATACGGTCCAACTGAAAGTAGTGATTGAAAATAAAGGAGTGAATGAATTCAAATTCATCCAGTCCAGCATTATTGAACGGGAAGACCTCCCCAACACTGCAAAATTCCTGACGGTTTCACTCGCTTCCGGAGATGCTCCGGTGACGATCAAATCAGATCCCCAGATGCTGGGCGACCTGAAGGGGAGCAGTATCGCAAGTGCCGTATTTACCCTGAAGGTAGATCCGGATGCTGCACAGGGATCCTACAATCTTCCGTTGATCATGAACTATTCATACATGTATCAAGCTGAGCAATACGGTTTTGATACTATACAGTACTATTACAAAGAGCGGAATGAGTCATTCAGTCTTCCCATAAAAATCAGACCAGAACTGAAGATCCAGGTTCTTTCATCAGAAACTGAGCACCTGAATGCGGGTACTGAAGGTTATATCACCCTGACGGTGAAAAACATCGGCCATGAGAACGGCAAAACTGCCATTATCAAGATAGTCCGTAATGATCTGAGCCCCGTTCTTCCTGTCTCTGGGAGTATGTATATAGGGGACTTTGCGGTCGATCAGGTCGTCAACAGCCGGTTTAAGGTATCCGTTTCAAGCGACGCAGAAGAACAGACTTATCCGCTTGATGTTCTGGTGAATTACGAAAATAGTGAAGGGGATCAGGTCACGTCAGATATCGAAACAATTGGTCTGCCTGTCGGTAAAAAAATTGATTTCAACATCACATCCGCTCCGGGTACCATCTCTCCGGGCCAGAAAAAAGTGATCGCCGTCATGTATGCCAATACCGGCGGTGCCACAGCATACAATGTGCAGGCACGCATCAGTGCCGTTGATCCCTTCACAAGTAGTGATGACACGGCATTTCTCGGGACACTTGCACCAGGTGAGACACGCGAAGCAGCCTTTGAGATCTCCATGGACAAGTCCGCGACAATTAAGGACTACGCCCTTGACTCCGAGGTCCGGTACCGTGATGCATTGGACAATTCACTGATCTCAGACCCGATGAAAGTCGAGATTACGGTTGAAAAAGAAAACTCCCTGTTCAGCAACCCCCTTGTGCTGGTCGTTATTGCAGCAGCTGTCATCTTGATCGGGTACGGGATCTACCGCCAGAGGACGAAGCAGGACTAACCGGCCTGTTCATGTCAATACCCCCGTCCACAGGTGACCATACGACCGCATATTCTACTGTGGGAGGGAATTACCCCTTTCCCTGCAACACTATCCTGTTCCTGTCTACGGACTGGAGGATTTCTTTATGATTGACCGGATATTTGAAAGACTTGCGCAGGGTATTAACCACCACCCAAAGCGGGTCGCTGTCATAGTCGGGATTGTCTTTATCGTTGCCCTGTACGGGGTGACATTCATCACCATGGAGACAGGGAACGACACCTACCTAGACAAGGACTCAAAGGCGGGTATCCTGAATACCCACTATACTGATACCTTCTCGTCAAATGCTCTCATTCTTATCGTGGAAACCGGTGATCCTCTTGACCCGCAGGTCCTCAACTATATTGAAGAACTTGAACGTGATGTCAGCCAGCAGGAGAATGTTGAGGGATCTGCAAGTATCGTGGATCTCCTGAAGAGTGCCAACGGTGGCGTACTACCACAATCAAAAGGCGAGATTGACCGGATTGTTACCCTGATCCCTGCTGCGATAAAAGCGACTGTTGTTCCGTCAAATGTCCTGACACTCGTGCAGATCACGCTCTCTGAGGGGTTATCTGAGGATGCAAAAACCGCTGCCTACAAAAATGTAGAGTCCCTCATAACCAATGACAGTCCGCCACCGGGGGTTAAGATCTCGATCTCCGGAAGCACTGCATTTCAGGAACAGATGAAAACCGAAATGGGGTCATCGATGGGTGTGCTCATAGGCGCTGCAATGGTACTGATGGTTATCGTCATGGGCATCCTGTTTTCCTATGCCAGTCACCGCTTCCTGCCGGTACTCTTCGTCGGCATAGGCCTAACAACCGCAATGGGATTCATGGGACTTGCCGGAATCAAGCTCAATATGGCGGTGATGGGGGCCTTCCCTGTCATGATCGGGCTTGGCATCGATTACGGGATCCAGTTCCATGCCCGCCTGGATGAAGAGTCCCGGAAAGGACCACTCGACCAGGCCGTGCTGGTAATGATAACCCGTACCGGCCCTGCCGTCATGTATGCGATGCTCGCCACCTGTATGGGATTCATTGCGATGTTTATCTCGAACATCCCCATGATCCGCTCATTCGGGCTTGTGGCCATGATCGGTATCATAAGCTGCTATATCCTCGCACTTGTCGGTATCCCGACGATCGCCCATCTCCTTCACTACACGCCCAAACCACAAAAAACTGAACTTTGCTATGCGGTCGGAACGGATGCATGTGACACGATCATCAAGAGCAACAGAAACGGGAAGAAGAAAGAGTTCTCTTATGGCCGGTTTCTGACCGATATTTCGGTAAGAATTGCAAAAAACCCTATTCCGATTCTCCTGATTGCCGGCATTATCGCCTTCATCGGTTTCCAGATCGATCCCCAGATCCCCATCCAGACCAGCGAGAATGCTTTTGTTCCCAGCGATATGCCGGCAAAAGTCCAGATGGACAAAGTAACCGGCATCCTCGGCTCGGTAAGCACTGCTGATTTCATCATCCGGGGGAGCCGTGTCACCGATCTCGACACTGTGCAGTGGCTGAAAGAATTCCAGGACTATGAGCTCGCCCATCATACTGAACTTAACGGTGCCACAAGCATTGTTACCTATATCCTTGCGTATAACGGAGGTGTGATGCCCGAAGACCAGAACCAGCTCAATTCCGTGATTGACAAGATCCCGGCCTTGGTGAAAAAGTCCTACCTGAGCGGTTCGATGGAAGGTGTTATCCGGTTCAACACTATCGATCTGGAAATGAGCGCTATGAATGACCTCAAAGTCCAGATGGAAAAAGACATTGCATTCATGCAGCCTCCTGTAGGCATCACCATTGCACCGGTAGGATCGTTTTATCTCTTTACTACACTCATCAGCGGCCTCACATCCTCAAAAGAGGCGATGACCTTACTCGGATTCGTGCTCGTCTTTATTTTCCTCGCACTGGTATATCGTCATATCCATGCAGTGACCCCGCTTGTCCCGATTATCATTATTGTCGGGTGGAACGCGGTGGCTATGTACGTGCTTGGAATTGCTTACTCTCCGCTCACAGCAACGCTGGGATCCATGACAATCGGCGTTGCCGCTGAATATACGATCCTGGTGATGGAGCGATATGCAGAAGAGGAGGAGCGTTTGCACGACCATATTGCTGCGATCCAGGAAAGCGTAAGCAAGATAGGAACCGCTATAACGATCTCCGGTCTTGCAACATTCTTCGGGTTTTCGGCACTCTGCCTTTCGACTTTCCCTATCGTCAGCAACTTTGGTATTACGACCCTGATAGCTGTCGGGTTCTCGTTAATAGGTGCGATCTTTATAATGCCGGCAATTCTCTCTGTCATGGGCAGCCTGACTGAACGCCTGGAAGCAAGGAAGAAGCTTTCTGGTGAGAAGCAATAGGACCCTCAACTCATTTTTTAACGATCCCTAAACCGGGATGTATTTACACGAAGAGTCACGGACATAAGCATAACTACAAAAAATGCAGGGCAATCGCAGTCATGCTGGAAACAAAGAATCTCACAAAAAAGTAGTGGGATATGATCGCAGTTGACGACGTTTTGCTGACCGGAGAAAAGGGTCATTGTTCGAATTTTTTTCATTTGCCATGAAGGAGCCCGGGGATCTGTTGTGCACTGTGCAGGATTCGAACCTGCATGAACCATTCCCTTGTGTGGATCGATGAAATAATTCATTTGAAGGCAATAAATATGGATAAAACAACTAGGAAATACACGAACTATGACACCAAAAAAGGAGCCCCCGCCCTCATCAGATGATGATAATAAAAAAATCAAGGTGAGCAAGAACGGTCCCTATATAGTTACAGGCAAAATACCCCTCATCAAAAAGGAGATCCGCAATGATTCAGAGGGTTACTGCAGCACCTGGCGAGAAGTGCAGACGTACCCGCTGCAGGAACAACATGCCCTCTGCCGGTGTGGGCACTCTAAAAACAAACCATTCTGCGACGGGACCCATGTAAAAATCCGGTTTGACGGAACCGAGACGGCAGATGATACCCCGTATCTTGACCATGCTGAGAAAATTGACGGCCCGACACTGTCGCTGACAGATGCCGAAGGGATGTGCGTCCATGCACGTTTTTGTATGCGTGCCGGCGGGATCTGGAACCTTACTCGTCAGTCGGATAATGGTGAGGCGCGGGAACTCGCGATCGAAGAGGCAGGAAACTGCCCGTCCGGACGCCTGGTGGTCTGGGATTCAGAGACCGGTAATGCACTCGAACCTGAATTTGAAAAATCTATTGTGATCATTGAGTATCCTCCGCGGGATGAACATGGTCCACTCTGGGTACGCGGCGGTATTGCGGTTGAATCATCGGAGGGTTATGTGTATGAAATACACAACCGCGTGACACTATGCAGGTGCGGAAAATCATGCAATAAACCGTTCTGTGATGGCAGCCATATAGAGAGATGACAGGGAAGGCGAATGTGAAAGATAGGAACTATTCCATTTTTTCCGTTACTGAATTCATTTTTTATCAGCCAATTATTGAAATTTCACGCAGATGAAGGAGGGAACGGAGTCTTTTTCTCCCAAACACCCTGCGCATTGAGCGAAGGTAATTTTAAACTATTCATGGGGGTTATCCCGGCCAGGGGAACCCCAGCAGCTGGGGGTGAAATGACGATGAGCGTTCAGATTTATTCTGAACATTTCAATAAATTCCTTTTTCCTGTCCGTTCTCTTCAGTCTGGAGAGCCGGGCAGAAATTGCAGATGGAATAGAATACGTCTTTTTCCTTGTCCCGGATCAGGCAATAATAATCCCTCCCCCGCCGCTCTACAGAAAAACCGCCGGGAAACGGCATGCCCACAGGATGCCCCGGTTCATCGAGAACAAACATAGTGAATGCAGCAATCAGGTAATAGAAAAGGCGGTTCTTCGGGTTCCGGAAATACGTGTTGCGTTCGCTTGAATCATCCCACGCAAAACACCCATCCGGGATCATCTCGCAAAATTTCTGGAACGTTTCCGGGTCTCGGACCGGACCGCTCATCCCGGCCAATGCCCTGCTTCGGTACAGGATGAGTATCTGGTGGTACTTGCCGAAAAGCTGCTCGCGGAAATATGGACGGATAGATTCCCGGTAGGGAGAGGGAAGTTTCTCGATCTCGCTGTTGAGCCTCCCCCCGATGATCTGGAGGTCAAACATCGAATAACCCTGGATCTCGCGGGCCAGGATTTCCCCGAGCTCTCCTTTGGTACGGGCTGCGCCAATCCGGGCCACGATCTCCCGGATTCCGCTGGCTGCCACGGTTTGTTTTTCAGGAGGTATGATGAATTTTCCTGTTTTCATGAAGCCCGCACCTGAATGATAGTACACTTTTCTCTCCAGTGCTAAAAGAGATGGGTATGCGTCCAAAAAAAGACTTCAGGAAATTTTCAGCGCTTCTCCAGTACACTCCCGGCTGTTTTCGCCCTGCTCCAGGAGATGGAGTGATGCTGCTGTCATCCCATGATCTTACGATCCTTTCAACAGTACGGTATGCCGGAGAGAGTACCGCCCACGGAAAATTACGGATAGAGAAGATATTCCCCTTCAAGTTTCACCCGGGCTTTTCCGCCGAAAAAGACGCTGCGCTGAACCTTTGAAGCATCACTTACCAGCCGGATGATATTGGGATACTCCCTGCTCCGCCCCTGTTCGATGCGCAGCATCCGCCCATCCCAGGTTTTTGCATCCAGCAGGTAATATCCCAGTGCCGCGTTTCCCGAACCCGTTGCTGGATCTTCAAGATAGCCGAAAACCGGTGAAAACACCCGGGTCCGGTAATTATTCCGGTCAGATGAGACCGCCTGGGAAAAGACCAGGATAATCTCAATGTTGTTTACCAGGCAGAACTCCCGCAGGTTCTTCTGGTCCGGGTGAAGAGCCAGAAGAGTGTCAAGGGAGGCAAGCGGGACGATCAGGGTTGCAAGACCAGCATTCACCAGCATAATCCGGTTTTTTTCTCCTATTTCAGCGGGCGGGATTTTCAAGGCAGCAGCAATATCATCGCGGGAAAGGCTCACGGGAAGAAACTGCGGCGGGGGAGTTGTGATAAAAACGGAATCCGCCGACGCAATCTCGTTCCGCACGAGAAGGGCACGCCCCTGCACATGAACGCGGATGATAGGGTTACGGGCAAGTTCCGGGTCATTTTTTATGAGATCATACATCACGGCAACCGTGCAATGCCCGCAGAATACTACTTCGCGTTCGGGGGAAAAATAGCGAAGCGAGGTGTAGCCTTCATCTGTATCTATGTAGACCATCTCGCTGACAAAGCCGCCAAGCTCGCGGGCGATCTGCTGCATCTCCACACCAGAAAGGGCATCCGGGTCCGGCAGGTACATGCACCCCGCCGGGTTCCCTGCTGACTGCCCCTCAACAAACGCGTCTATTTTTTTAAAACGATAGCGCCGCATACATCAGTCCTCTAGGTGTCAGAGAGTTCGGTTATCTGATTTGAAACACGCAGGCAGGCTTTCGCGAGGGGGCGTATCAGGCCATCACAGCCGACCTGAGACTCATCTTTATTCATCTTCACCAGAACGCGGGCGTTCCCAATTGCCGTTTTTTTCCCTGCTGCCCGGCAAGAAACCAAAAACCTGGAAGGATGAACCCCGCTTAATCCCGTACTAATCTTTCTTGAAACGCATGGATGAAAAAGTATCCTGACTGCCAGAACCATCCAGGGTTGTCTGGCGGGCGTCGTTCTTCTCGAACGCGGAAACCCGCAACCCGATCAGCCGAATCCTTTTACCCCCCCACAGGCCCTGGAGCAGATCCTGCGCACTGCTGCGCAGCGTGCGCTTGCTGTCCGTATAATGCATCAGGGTTTTTGCCCGGGTCTTTGTCACAAAACCCTCGTACCTTATCTTCACCGTGATGGTCCTGAACCGGATCTCTTCGTCAGAAAGGTCCCTGTGCATATCTTCGACCAGGGTGTCCATCACGTTACCAACGGTTGAGAGATCATCAGTATCCTGCTCAAATGTCGTCTCCCGGGATACAGATTTCATCCCGTCCCGTTCTTTTACTTCACTCTCGTCAATTCCGAGCGCAACTTCGTGCAGGGCATTACCACCCCGTCCAAACCTTGCGATCAGCCTCCGGACATCGTATGCCGCAAGATCCCCTATACTCCTGATCCCTATCCTGTTCAGATCCTGTTCAGACTTTTTTCCGATGCCCGGGATCTTTCTTACTGGCAGAGGAGCGAGGAAGGAAGCTGCCTGTTCCGGTTCCACGATCGTCAGGCCGTCAGGTTTTTGAAAATCCGATGCAATCTTGGCCACGATCTTTGTAGGTGCCACCCCTATCGAACAGGACAGGCCCATAGCTGTCCTGATAGAGATTTTAATCTCCCCGGCAAGGATGCGGGCTGCGGAAAAACTGCCAAGAGGACTCAGATCCAGGAACGCTTCATCGATACTTACCTGCTGGAACAAGAACCCATAGCTGCGGAGACAGGTCATTATTTCCGATGACATCTTTGCATACAGGTTTAAGTCCGGGGGGAGGAAAAACGCGTGCGGGCATAGGGAAAATGCCTGTGATATCGGCATTGCAGACCGGATGCCGAACGAACGGGCCTCATACGAACAAGTGGCAACGACACCCCTCCCTTTTCCGTTCTTCGGGTCAGCACCAATCACCACCGGTTTTCCCCGGATCTCATGGCGCACCTGCATCTCAACGGATGCGTAAAAACTGTCCATATCGATATGGAGAATAATCCGCGGTGAGGTTGTCTGGAGATCCGGTCCCATAGATTAACCTTTGTTTTCCGGTCACATGCTCGCCTGTATATCAGGCAATGAAGTATGGGCTGCAAAGTCACGAAGCGTGCACTGCCGCTCGCGGATTGTGTTCCGTAAGAGGGCTCCCTCTTCGATGAACCGTTGCACGGGCAGGGTAAATTTTCCTGATATATGGGAAAGTGCCGAACGGATATCCCCAAATTCCTGTGCCGGTTGGTGCATCGCGTTCCTCACATTCTCTCTCACGTTAAACACTCCCATCGGGACATACCCGCGGAGAGCCTCCCTTAGAATTATCGCTCCTGCCTGTTTCTTCTCCTTTGCCAGAGCCTCAAGGACTGCCATCTTGCAGGTATAATAGCACCCGCCGAGCGGGGAGTATTCAGTCTTCTTCTTCTTTCCTTCATGATCGGAAAAGACCAGCTCTTCATTTCCCATAATTTGAAGAAATGCTTCCGACCATTCGTACTGCCAGCCGGTCGGCATCAGGATGACCGCATAGTTGTTGTGCAGGCTTGAGAACTCATGCACCCGCCATGTATCTATTACCGGATATTTTTTTACTTCGGCCAAAAGGCGGTCCCCGATGATCGTATCGCATGCCGTGATGGACCAACGGGTCGGGACAAGGTGCCGCAGGACATCTTTTCCCATAGTTCCGACAGAAAATGCTTTCTGTATGCTTGAAAAAGGGACTCCCTTTTCGTGAAGGTCGAGAACTGCTTCTGAGGACCTGAGGTCGGTATCATAGTATACTTTTTCCAGGTCCCGGTTCCATTTCCCGCTCTCGATCTCGAACCGTTCGATAGGTGCACTGGGGCCAAACGGAGTATGTTCTTCAGAAAATGAAATCCCGCGGGGCTGGACTGCAAACGAGACTTCGCTCTCAACAGATGTCGAGGATAAGGAGATTTCCTGGAGTTTTTCCACAAACCGGTTATCAAGATCCGCAGCATGTATCCGGTGCTTCCCACGTACCAGGTTGAGCCGGTAGCGAATGATGTCCTCCTGCGTCTTGTGGGAAGGGATCCAGGATTCGGGCATATCCATGATTGCCGTATCACCATGGAGGGGAGCGATCATCGGGCCGGCGTATACATCCGGATAATTCCAGCTCCCGATAAACACGGAAGGAGGGGAACTGCCCTCAAGATCTTTGCCTACCTCAACCGACTTCATAGGAACGGTTACCGCAGTCAGCTGCTTGAGATATGCACCTTTACCAATCATCAGTTCTACAAGATAATGAATAAGAAACAGGTTAAGAAGTATGGTATGCAGGGGGAAAGTGATAGAGTGGCGGACGAACATCTTCTGACAGAGAAAGCCGGTCTTCGTACATGCCGGGAACAATGAATGTTACTCCTGATCCTACCTGGTTCATTAACCCCAATAAAAAAGCAATCTGCAGAATACTTTTAGGAAACACCAGCGTATCTCCACAATACAAAACGTTAATCGTCCCGGACGCCATTCATATATGCTACCGGAGTTGTCTGAATTAGAAATAACAACAATAGTAACAATGATGCTTTTGACCCAAACGCAGTGAATGAAGACGGATCACCCGTTGTGCGGGTGCGGTTACCCAAGAAATGGGCCAATGAACAGTTCGCTTTTGCAGATCTTATGATGGGCGCAAATCATATCCGCGTCAGATGCTATGATGGCGTGACCCGAATGGGGAGGATCAAGGGGAAGATCAAAAAGCGGGTCTGGATACGCGAAGGCGATATCCTCATCGTCACTCCCTGGTCATTCCAGGATGAAAAGTGCGACATCATTTACCGGTATTTGCCTCCCCAGGCAGACTGGCTGAGAAAGAACCGGTATCTCTAAAACTTTTTTTTATCAAGGGTTTACGCACAGTTACCTTATTCAACCACCTGGCCTGTGTTTCTTACGATGTGCGCGAACTCCCGGAATTCCGGTTTATTCTCGTCAAAATCAAAAAAAATGATTAATTCCTTTCTTTTTTAACATCTCTTTATCGTGTCATAAAAGAAACTCAGATCTACTCGTATGCAGAACACTGAAAAAAATATCAGGATAATCCGTGACAAGTTGAGTCGTATAGGCATCGGAGAAAAAAAGATGGACAACGCAACCATCCTGGCATCCTATTCTATAAACAAATTCGGGCAGTTATGTGCTGTTCCAAAAATAATCCCTCCAGTTCAATAAAACAGTGAAGTAGTCGAGCTTTTACATCAGGACGATATATCCCGCTTTTCTTAATATCCCGATTACGATCGCGTCCCATATAGTATCGTCCAGCTCGGTCAGGTCATCGATACACTCCTTCCAGAGCCGGGTCAGATCTGCATCATCCGAAAAGAACGCTCGCTGGTACATGACTCTCCCGGCTCTTTTCCCGCGGGAATTCAGGATGAGAAGCCGCCAGCACCCATAATCGCTGCAGATCTCCGGGCGGGTCAGATGGACAGTACAATATGCCTTCCCATCCCTTCCCATGTACCGCAGAAACGGGCATGCTTGAGGGTGATCCAAAAAAATGCTTTTATCCGCAAAAAGGATATGTTTGTCAGAATCAACAACAACTGTATTTTTTTCTCCGGTATATTGATTATTGATCAAAAATTCAAACTCTCCGCGAGTTTCCTGAATGCAGTGAACTTGTCCCATATGATGACAGCACTCCCCGCATTGCTGGCACTCGAATACCATAACCTGAAAACCTCATCTCACCGCATACTCTGCCAGATGGCAAGCCCGAATTCAAGGGCAATTAAGATGATGACCACCCATTCGAGGAAGTTGGAGTGCTGGATACGGACTTCATCGGAAAGCATCGAATAATTTTCCCGTATGACATCGATCTTCCGGGTCACGCTCTCGCTCCACTGGTTGCTCCTGAGAACTTTTAAGGCAGTTGCATAGACCCGGGCATAATAGACATCCTCAGTGACTTTAATGAGGTTGTCAACTTTTTCGATAATTTCGGAAATTTCTGCATACGTCTTCATCTGCTTTGCCATGATCGCATGATACTGGCGGCCCCGCCGGAACTGGGAAAGCCTGTCTGCATGCTCGATATTTTCGTACATCCCTTCCATCTCACGGGTCAGTTCCCGGTCATAGTACCGCAGTTCCAGCACCTGGACGTTGGCAAATTCAATGAGGTCAATTAAGTCAGTCGGGCTTTCCGGGTTACAGAGAAGGGCTGAATCCCAGGAAAGTATCACGAGATCATCAGTACTGTAACTCAAGGTATTTTTGATGATCTCTTCTCTCATCTGTGGCGAAATGTTGGTCTTTTCACCGATTAACAGGGGAACGGGATCGACAGAATCATCACGGTGATTGGTCACATAGACCGTGTAGTCCTCAAAGAAATCGGGATTTATCGCAAAGTTCCTTATATGGGGTTTGATGATCTCCCCGAGGGTCTTGAGATACTGGACATAGAATTCAGTTAAACCTTCCTGGCCGGCGAACAGGAACGCGATCTCTTCGAGTGTGGAATAATGTGCATCCTTGTTTTCATACATAAAACAGAAGCTGATTACACCGATATCATAGACACGGGCAACCACCGAGAATTCAAACGGCTTCCCGTCACGCTCCACCCGTATGGGGTTCATCTGGATCATGAGAGGGGGATCCTCAATCATGATGGACTTTTGTTTGACCCGGACAAAACTTGTTCTTGCCGTAAAATAATTTTGGGCCAAGGCTCGTTCCAGCCAGTCAAGATCGATTTCCCTCCCGATATCATAAATCCGGTAAAACCGGAGCGTGATCATTGTCTTTCCCTCCAAAAAAATTCTTCAGTGGAGCAGCATTGTCGTTGATGACGGATAATTATTTTCCACGAGTCTTTTTTGGATTTTGGGATTAAGCATCGGATTAATTACTATCACACCGAAACCTTCTGATTGTAGCACTATGAGTCAACCGGCCGCTGAAGGGAAGAAAACGGGGGCAGACTCCGCAGAACCCTTAGCTGTGTGCAGTTCTGTCTCCGATCCTTCGACCATCATCAGGATTGACCACCTCACCAAGATCTTTCGCGAGAGGAACCGCACGGTAACCGCTGTTGACAATGTCTCGTTTGAAGTCAGGCGCGGCGAGATATTTGGCCTGCTGGGTCCCAATGGTGCGGGAAAAAGCACGCTTATCCGTATGCTCACTACCCTGCTCCGCCCGACATCCGGAACGGCATGCGTCGACACTTATGATATAATCCATGCCCCTGAGAAGATCCGGAGCATTATCGGGGTCTGCCCGCAGAACAGTACGCTTGATGTTGAACTCACGGCATATGATAACCTTGAATTTTACGGAAAACTGGTAAACGTTGACGACAGTATCCTTGATGCACGAATTTGGCAGCTCCTGAAAATGGCAGAACTGGCCGATCGCGCTCACATGAAAGTCCAGACATTTTCCGGAGGCATGAGACGGAAACTCGAGATAGTCCGTGCCTTTATTCATCGCCCGCTTATCCTGTTTCTTGACGAACCGACCATCGGGCTCGACCCGGAGGCCCGGCACGAAGTCTGGCAGCAGATTGCAAAACTCAACGAGGAAAAAACGACCATCATCCTGACCACGCACTATATGGATGAGGCAGAAAAACTCTGTAACCGCATCGCTTTTGTGGATAAAGGACGGCTTATTGCCCTGGACATACTGGAAAACCTGAAGCAGTTAATTCCAGCAGGTGACCTGATAGACATCGGTTTTGACAGGTTGGATGAGAGGATACTTCAGGCACTTAAGGAAGATTCCCTGATCAATTCGGTTGCTGTCAAGGGGCAGCGGGTCATCATTTCTGCTAAAAACGGGAGCAAGGTATTGCCGGAAATTGTCGCAGTCTTTGAAAAATTTTCCACTCCAATGACGTCAATATCGATCCGGTCACCTTCTCTCGAAGATGTTTTCATTCACCTCACCGGTAAAAAACTGGATGATGGCGGGAACCAGGACGCAAAACCTGCACGCGGGGGGCGACCATCATGATCCGGGGCGCGGTCGCGATCTTCAAACGGGACTTCAAGAAATTTCTCAGTAACCCGTTTGTGGTCATCATGACCCTGATGATGCCTATTATGTATCTGATCATTTTTGGTAATGCATTTGGCGGGACTATCAGTCATGTTCCGGTCGGGGTTGTGCAGGAAGCCCCTCCTTTTAATGAAACCCCGCTTTTTACCAGCGCATCAGTAGCACTCAACCATATCCCCCAGAAAGATTATCCCAAACTGCTGGATGTCACGGTCTATACGGATGAAACTGCAGCCAAGCATGATCTTGCACAGGGCCGGATATCTGCAGTTATTGTATTCCCGTCTGACATATCCAATGATCATGCAGTCCGTCTGTATGTCGACAGTTCGAACTCCATCATTCCTGCTCTTGTGGAATCAGCAGTCCGCGGTGTCCTTGCTGCACTCGGTGCTCATAACCCGGTGATGGTGAATAAAATCTACGGGGACATCAAATACATTCAATTCTTCGGCGTCGGTGTCATCATGATGGCAATTTTCGGCTCTACCATGTTCGGGGGCGGCATCGCCCTGATAAGGGACCGGGAAGCGGGGATCCATGAAGGTTACCTGGTTACACCCGTCAAGCGCACGAGCATCATCGCCGGGATCATTTCCAGCGGGACCGTCCGGGCATTTATCGCAGGATTTACGATCTTTCTTATCGACATTTTCATTACGGGTATTATCATCCAGAGTGTGGAAGACTTTTTGTTGGTACTCCTCGTGATCCTTATTGCATGTATCGGGGTTACCAGCCTGGTTGTATCGTTCGCGTCACGCTTTTCCGCCCAGCAGGAATATGCTTCCGTAGTCGCGTTTCTTAACCTTATCCTGTTCATGACATCCGGGGCATTCTACCCTGTGATTGGTATGCCTGACTGGCTGCGATGGATCACCGTGATTAATCCCGAATACTATGGCGTGGACGCACTCAGGAGTATAATCCTCCGCGGACAGGGACTGGATGTCATTGGCATGGATCTTATTGCACTGCTGATATTTTCCGGTGCAATGTTTATTCTCGGAATCGCTACATACCGGCGAACGCTGGAATAACACATTAAAAGGAACTGAAATCCTTTCTTTTTAAAAAATTCCGGACCCCGGAAAAAGGAAATCCCAATAGCATAAGAGAAGATTGCCGGTATTTCGTGTACCCTGTCATTGCAGCCCTGCTGCCGATTACCAGTTTCTCCATCACGGACGAGATCCTGAGTACGGGATGCATGTGTACAATCTGGTCTTCATCTCCATCCTGCCCCGTCAACCATCGTGGGCGGACCGATACCGGCATCACATTTCTTCTCCTGACGGGACTGTGGAACGGTAAATGGCTTATCAATGGAATGACTGTTTCCCAATCAGCAGGATTAAAAAAGAGAATTTTTCCTATTTACAGAAGGCTTAATCCTGTTTTCTGCCACACATCACTGCGCATATTCCACAGATCGCCAGGGCCAGCCCGGTAATTTCCATCATGAGAGGGGATTTCTGGTTGGTGGTCGCTGTAACGGGTACAGCAGAAGTCTGTGGTACGGTCGGGGAGGTGGTGGAGACAGGTGCAGTCAGCTGAAAGGTGAGTTTTGTATACGCATCGTCAACCCCCTGGTCATCGATTGCTTCAGAGAGTGCCAGTAAGGCATTCGCATTCCTGACACCTTCCGCTCCGGTGATATTGAAAATCGATGTATTGGTCACAGCATTGACTACCTGGCCATAAGAAAGACCTGACTCCTCCAGATCGATATTGAACTCTTCATTGGCACCCGGGCTCTGGACAAGGACATAATATTTTGCCGGAGGCAATCCAGTGGTGGCGTATGTCTGAAAGAACGAACCCCCGGCATTGACCGGGGTGTTCGAGACATTCACATAGTTGCCGGCAAATACCCAGATACGGACAGCGGACGGAATTGAGCTCCCGGTTACCGTCCCGCTGATGGTGACCGGGTCACCGACAACCGGAGCTCCTGACGAGACCGTTGCACTTACAAAATGTGTTGCTGAGCTGACAGGCACTGTGGTGTTCACTGCCGATACTGAAATCATGCCCGATGCTGGGAGGACTATCAGTGCCAGAACAAAAAGGGCAATAACTGCCGGATACACTTCAGGTTTTTTCATACGGGAGGTGTACTATAGTAATCACCAAAAGGTTTTCTGGTTCAGTTCCTTGAAAACAAAATTGTCGTTCCGGATTATCAGCAATTCCGTTTATACCATGTCGCACGCGGACATGATGGAGAGCGGTGGGCTCTCTCATGATCGCCGGATGAGGTATGTTCCGTTTTCATTTTTACGGGTATTTTTCTCTCTTAAAAAAAGAATCCAGCGCATCTGGTTTCGGTTCACCGTTTAAATGTCGTCGTAAACTTCGTTTCTGCAATCGTGTGCCCGGTCAGCGCCCAGTCGATGGAATCCCGATCTGCGGTCGGCTGGGTGATGTCCATGTCAACCGCATACAACCTGAAGACGTAGCGGTGCGTTGCCCCGACAGGTGGACAGGGCGGATAATATCCCCGTGAGCCTGCGCTGGTATCGCCCTGCTGTGCTCCGTTTTCGAGCACTTTTACATTCGGCTGTGCCTGTCCAAGTCCCCCAGGTACCGGCGGGATATTATAAACGATCCAGTGGGTGAACCTGCCATTCGGTGCGTCGGTGTCATCTAATATAAGGACGAGGCTTTTCGTTCCGGATGGTATACCGTCCCATTCAACTTCGGGCGATTCGCTTGCACCTTTGCAGGTATAGACATCAGGAAGAACCGATCCCGGATAAACTGAGGCTACATTGATCGTAAATGCAGCAGAAGCTGCGGGGGACACGGTCTGCTGGTACGCGGGTTGAACCGAGAGAGAATCCGGGGAGGGGGAGGGGGAGGGAGACGAAACAGTTGATGTACATCCACTGGAAATTATCACAGCAATGATGACTGCCAAAGGGACCGAGAGCCGGAGATTCTGCATAACCGGAAAAGTGCCTGCCGGATAATAAGTGTTCCGGAATGCCTCATCTGGTTAGGTAAGAAAAAAAACAGCACTTTTCTGCAAAACAGCCACCTATATACACTTCCGGTATCAATAGCTCAGAATAATACGCAGCACACTGAAACCAGCCACAGTTTCCATGAGGCGCCGCCATGAAAATGCAGAGCACTCCCCAAATATCCCAGGTCAACGGACCAGTCCCTTTAAGCTTCTGTATAATCCTTAACAGGGATGGAAGGATCGAGCGACAGGTGGATCGCCCCCTTGAAGAATATCTTTCTGCAATCAGTACCGCTGAGATCGCATGGATAGATTGCAGCACCAAAGACGATGATAAAGAGATTGAGCGTATCGCCCAGGTCGCCGGTTTTTCCAAGATTCCGATCCCAAAACTGACCACCGGTTTTTACTCAGCATACGAAGATTACGACACTGAACTGGGTATCATGCTCCCTTCGACGACCGTTCGGGCAGAGAAGATGTCAGTGCACCCACTCTTTGTTCTTATCCGCGACAATTACATCCTAACGGTTCACAGTGAAGAGATCAACCGGCTCTTGAGATTCTCCAGGTACGCTCCGCCATTTTTTAAAAGAATCGCTGAAGAGTCACTGGTTGACAAGATCACCATGATCCTGGAACGGATCATCGATGAGAACAATGACCGCAACTTTGAGTACCTCCGCGAGATCGAGATGCACGGGGACGCGATCAGTAAATCGCTTATTGAAGAGAACTTAGCCAAGAGAAAGGTTGCCCATGACATCTACCGAATGAAGCACGTGCTGATCGATTACTTAAACGTGCTCTGGTCGACAAAAGATGTGGTGGATTCGTTGCGGTACGGGGATGCAGACCTGATCACAAACGATGAGAAACTCCTGGGCCGGATTGGCATATTATCCGACAATATCGACCGTCATATCGAACTCTCAGAACAGATGTCCAACGTGCTCTCATCTGGTCTTGAAGTAATGCAGAGTATCTATAATAACCAGCTCCAGAACCTGAATAACCGGTTTGCGCTCGTCACTGCGTACCTGACTGTACTCGGTACGGCATTTCTAGTCCCAAATACGATCGCAACCATTGCCGGGAGCGGGATTATGGATGGAACAATGGGAAGACAATGGTGGTATCTACCACTCCTCATCCTTTCCACGGTGATCGCTACGCTGGCCTCATTCCTCTGGGTGCTCCACGTCTGGAAGATGAAAGAGGTAGAATGACACGCAGGGGCGTTTCAGCTAGCAGGACTTGAAGGTTCTTTGATCCTTCGCGTGTACTGGGGTGATTCTCTGCCGTTATGGGTGAAACCAATGCTCTTATATAGGGTAATTGGTAATATTTTACGTTATCAAGGAGCAAAAAAATGAAGACTGATGATGCAAAGAAGATCATTTCGACCGCCATTGACCGGGAGGTCGAGGCATACACATTTTACCGCACCATATCCGACAAGGTAAAGGATGCAGCACTCAAGAAACTCTTTGGTGAGCTTGCCGGAGAGGAGAAGCAGCACCGGGAGTTTTTACAGGGAATGCTCTCAAAAGATGTCACCAAGATGCACTTTGACGCAAAGAAGGACTACAAGGTTGTCAATGCAATGCCGAGCCCTCCCCTGTCTGCTGATTTGAAACCACTTGATGGCCTTGTTCTTGCAATCAAAAAGGAACTTGAAGCGATGCAGATGTACACCCAGCTGGCAGGACTCTCGGCTGAAACGGAGCAGAAGTTCCTCTTTACCCAACTTGCAAATATGGAGAGCGGTCACAAAGCCCGGCTCGAAGACCTCTACACCAACATGGCCTTCCCAGAGGTCTGGTAATCCGACCACCACTTTTTTAAAATTTCGTTGGTTCCAAAATAATATTCTATGGATGTCTCGTGACAGCATGATCACACATTGAGCAGGTTCGTTCAACATGACGTCAATTTTTTAGAAATTTCTCGTATCTTGATTAATGTATGGGCAATGTGAAAAACCACATTTGAACCCTTTAAACGATTCATACAATCATGTAATATCATCTGATCTCAGATATTTCCTGTATAACCTTGGATCGTTTTGGGCAAGAATAAGCGCTGACATAGCACTCTGTTCCTTACCCTTGATTTCAAGCATTATATCAAAATCATAGGGCATGCTTGAATTCAGGAATAACCGGAAATCTCTCTGATCAATACTTTCCGCGTGTGTCCCTGTCCGCTTGCCAGGTTGTTGCGAGCTGTAATCAACCATGGGGATTCCATCGGATTTCTTCCAGGTTGGACGAACGCATCCGAGCAGATCAACTATACTTTCGTGATTATTGTTGATGGCGTGGTGAAAGACATCCAGAAGCACGGGTATCCAAATACGTTTATGGATAGCTAAACAGTCTGAAATTGAATATAAGCGTTCATCATTCTCAATGACAAGGCGATTCTTAACTGAATCATCAAGCCGTTCGTAGGCGTACACGAAACGGTCTATACTGGCTGTTTTATCTCCATAAACGCCCCCCACGTGAAGTTGGACTTTTATTGTAGTATCGAGCTCCATCAAATCCAGTACCTGCACCTGGTAGATGAGATCAGCGATGCTTCGTTCAAAGATATCCGGAGACGGGGTGTTGAGAAGGACAAACTGGTCCGGGTGCATCGAGATTCGGAACTGGTGACGCTTCACGTACTCCCCGATTCTCCGGAACTCCTCTGAAAAGTGCTTCTGCCAGGGAAATGCACACACAGGGTGAGATGCGAATGGGACTAAGTCGGACGTGATCCGGAAAAAGAGCATGCCGTAAGCTACGTTGTATGAGAGTATTTTCATGAGACAATCAAGGTTTGTCTCAACGGTTTTTTTGAGCCGTTCATCAGAGTATGAAGTGAGGCGGAAAGTCCGTGAAGGAGAGCATCCGACTGAGCGGTTTATACAGGGATAACCGATGCGCATACGAAAGATCCCGATTTGGTGATTCACTTCTTTTTCAGGCTCTTTCCTGCGCTCCATGCATCGCCGGCATAGTCCCCCACAGTCCAGAAACGGTTGTCCGGCATGGTGAGGAGGAGCGGATTGATCTTCTTTATATCCGGAATGTCACCGGTGAGATACCGCTCCTCAGTATAGGTTGCGATAATTTCTCCGATGTAAAAATTATTCGTAGGATTTTCAACCACCGTCTCCAGCTGGCATTCCAGCGAGAGCGGGCAATCGGTGATCATCGGGGCGGTAGCGAGTTCCCCATAATACACATCAAAGAGTGCTGCCTTGTCTGTGTTTTTTCCCGATACCAGACCGCAATAATCCGTTTTTCCCATCATTTCCGCAGAGGGAACGTTTATACTGAAAGTCTTGTTCTCCTCGATACCTCGAACCGAATAGTGGTGTCGCCCGACACCACAACCAATCGTCGGCGGGTTCGCATTGACGCGGGTTACCCATCCAAGAGCCATGAAGTTGGGTTTTTTGTCCACGACCGTGCCAAGCAAGGTAACGGGCATGGGATACATGAATACATTTCTGCCTGCTGAAATTTTCCCCATTGATCCATCCCCAGCTCTGCTATGGGAAAGTCATCATAAAAAATATTTTGCATGGTTCACTTGGTAGGGGGATTTGCGGAATTCGAGTGCTGCCGAATTCATGCAATAACGTTTACCGGTCGGGGGTGGACCGTCATCAAAGACATGGCCGAGATGTGCCCCGCACCGTGCGCAAAGCACCTCCGTCCGTGTCATCCCACCTGAAGTATCGGTATTATTCCGGACATTGTGTGGTGAGACCGGCGCATAAAAACTCGGCCAGCCGGTACCGGAATCAAATTTCGTCTCTGATAAAAAGAGGTCGGTACCGCAGCAGACGCAGAAATAGATTCCATGCTCCTTCCAGTTGTGATACTTGCCGGTGAAAGGATATTCTGTTCCCTGCTTCCGGGCTACATTAAACTGTTCAGCGGTGAGCTGACTCCTCCACTCAGCATCAGTTTTTACAACCGGGGCTACATCCTCTGTCTTACCGGTGCGGGCGTTGAAAATGGGAATCATGCCACCCGCTTTCCCTGGCTGGTCCTGTTTCATCAACATACACAGGCAAGAATAGTGCAGAGAAGATACATAGACCTTATGCTAAGGGCAAGATGAGGAGCAAACAAAAAAGTGTTATAACCCAAAGAACCCCAGTATCCTGCTCTTTGTATCCTTATGGAAGATCTTTGCACCCTCCTTGATTGTGCGTACATCTTCTACTGTGTAGAGAATATCAGAATGGCGTGTGGACAAAACGCCCAGAAGCTGCCCGAGTTCGGTGCGGGGTACAATCATGAAAATAATGGCCACAGTCTGCGAGAAACTCCCTGATCCCTCGATCCGGGTCATCCCATATCCGAGGGCAGAGAGTTCGGTGATGAGTGGCTGGGGATCGGCCGGGGTAATGAGCCGGACAATCACGTACCCAAGGGAAATCATGGTCTCGATCTGCATGCCGATCAGGGTCCCGAGGCCGTATCCGGCAAGATAGGCAAACAGGTTCCAGTAATTCCCAAGGTTGGTTATGACTATGCCCGTCGAGAGCAGCCAGATACCAGTTTTTGCAATACCGATCCAGCCGGCGAGGTTTGCATGCCCCCTGTTGATATAGATCGTTCTGACCGTTTCAAGGCTTGTCTCCACGATCCGTGCGATCAGGATAAGGATTGGTAGTGCTGCTGCTTCCAGAATTCCCGGCCCGATTTTGTCACCACACTCCTGATCTTACTAGTCTTTATCAGATTCTTGAATACCTTGTGGAATGATACAGGGATACGGCTTTCGCAATAGGAATCGTTGTTGTCCCGCGGTTTGGTTGTCCAATACTGGTCACACGTGAGCGGCTTATAATCTGAAACCTGATAATCCTGCGGCTTCGGGTACTATTGGTGATACTATAACCGGCGCTATTTTTTTTAAAATCCATTTTTGACAACGAAGGTATGTGAAAAAGCGATCCGAAATTTTGCGGCACCTCCCCGTACCGAATCCAGTTTCTCATCCAAATCCTACCTAAAACCGGCATTCTGTCATGACTATGCCGCGCTGGTCACCGCTGGACCGGACACAAAACAATCCGGGCACCATTCACGCAGCATTTTGTCAGACAATCGATAAATTGAACCAGTAGGTTCAGGGCTATTTAAATCCTCACCCGTGCTTGATCAGGTATTACAATGATCCGGGAATTCATCGCACGATTGAGAACAAGGGCAAAGGAGATGCCAGAAGCCCTGGTTGGAAAAATCAGATTTGCAATCCATAAGTATGCCCCGTGCCCGACCGCTGCCGGAATCCATCCCCTCATTGTACCAGCTGAACTAGGAAATGCAATGGATGCAGGGAAGCGCTACCGGTTAACAAGCGGCCACGCCCCTGTTTTCTCGCTCTACACTTTTTTTGGTAATCGTCAGTAAACCCTGGTCCAGGGTAATCCAGGAAAATCCCCAGCTCCCCCTATGACAGGTTACCTTCAACTTCTTCAGGGAATTGCCCGGCCAAAGGGAGAGACCGGGTTATCCGTGAACACACCTGAACCTGACGTTCTGCTCGTTGCACGACATCATCAAAAACCTCGTCGCAGTAATCAATAACCGCATAAAAAATTCAGAGGAAAAATGAAAAATAACCAACAATCACCACGAGGGTCAGGGAAATCCAAAGATATCCCGAGCGAGGTACCGGAACCGGACCAGATTGCATCCGGTGTAACATTGACCAGACCGGAGAACACCAGTTATTCCGGTATAAATGGGAATATGATCCTCTTCCTTGCCGACCGTCAGGACCGGGTTGCCATGCGGCTGAACACGAAGATCGAACGCCTCGAACAGCGGCTCATCCTGCTCGAAGAGCACGAGCAGGCAAAATGACGGTACGCCGATCCGCAATCGAGACCGGGATCCCGCTCTATCTCATCCCCCATGCCATCGCCCGCCAGATTCATAAACAGGGCGAAGACGTCTATAATACCAGCGAAAAGAGGGTCCACCTGCATCACTACAATATCACGGTCAGGACAAAATCGCCAAAAAGAGAACTCATGCCGGGACGTTCCCGGCGTTCTCCGTCTGGTCATCCAAAGGAAACCAACAGCTATCGCGCCAGCCGTGACGGCGATTCCGGAGGTGCTCCATGACCCGTGGACGACCTCCAAAGAAGGGGCTTGCTGATGCAGCGACAGTGGCGACGGGACGAGGAACGGTCATGTGCTTCATGAGAGCCACGGACAGCCCGTGCGACTTCATGATCAAGAGTAACGATAAGCTCGTCTTTGTCAGTGTCAGGAAAGCCATTAGACTTACTGAGAAGTTGGAGAAGATGGAGAGAGAGTTCCGGAAGCCAATCATGTGGCTCCGGTCCTTTCCCGTTTCGGCAAATATCATCAGGGAGCTCTGGACTTATTCCCGCCGGGGGATCTGGAGGTTCTTCCGGATTGAGCAGGCCGGTATCGTGGAGATTTGCCAGGACGGAACGCAACTGAAGAACTCGTTCATCGAGGTTATACGGACTATCCGGGGTGTGCCGGCAAGGAAAAAGGGGTCTGCTCTTGTGATGGAGAATGGTTGATCATGACCCCCTTGTTTTCACTATGAAAAAGGGTCCCAGAAGATACCCCCTGATCTCCTCAAATCGGGCTCCGTTTACCCGTTCCGGAGGGCTTTTTGGCACTAATTCTCGAAAAACGTGCACTAATGTTTTGGAAATCCCACGATTTTCAGCCCATTTGGCTGTCGGGGGCTATTTCGGAGCTGAAAATGACCGCTATTAGCACCTATTGGGAGGCAAAACCCGGCCTTTTTTGGCTGGGGTATAGGGAGGGATTTGATCAGGACCGGATCATCGATACGGGTCTAAAAAGGCCATCCCAAAAGATACCCCTGATCTCCCCAATTCGGCCTCCGTTTCCTTGTTCCGGAAGGCTTTTTGGCACTAATTCTCGAAAAACGTGCACTAATGTTTTGGAAATCCCACGATTCTCTGCCCATTTGGCTATCTGGGACTATATTGAAGATTAAAATAACCGCTAATAGCATCTTTTGGAAGGCAAAACTCCGTTCTGGTTTGCCTGTAGCACGTTGCGACTGGTGAAAATTGGGTTTTTAATCAGTTTTCTATCTGCAAACCTTACCGCCACGTGACCTGGAGCGGATTCCGTCGCGGTATCCCGTAAATCTTGTACTGCGGATGACCGAACATCAGCCCGTATGCATATTTCCGTCCCGCCGGCAGGCCCAGTGCTTTCTGCAAGGGTTCGTACGATGCAGCGGCAATCGACAGGAACCCGGCCCAGCAGGTCCCGATGCCGAACGCAGGAGCAGCGATATCGAAATGCGTGAGAGCGATGATGGCGTCGGTCGTGGCACCAGGATTTCCATCAGGGATGTGGGCGATCACGAGATGCGGTGCGTTACGGCAGATTGGATCATACCCGTGTTCCCAGGCAGCGATCAGGGTAGGGACATACCCGCTCATCGGGTGGCTGGTTTTCGAAATCGTCTTCATCCAGTCAACGGTCAGGCTTGCCAGCCGCTGAACTTCCTTTGGGTCATGCACAATCAGCCACTGCACAGGCTGGGCGTTACCTCCCGAGGCAGCGTAGCGGGCGATGTCCAGCACAGCCTCGATCGTCTCTTTTGGCACCGGTTCTTTCATGTAATGCCGGACCGACCGTCGTTTTTTCAGGTAAATCCCGAGGTCGTCTGGAGCGAGAGTGCCGGCCCCGTCCGTGAGTGACACCCTTTCTTCCGGGCGAACATTGAGGATGAGCGACTGTGACGGGCAGCTCGCCTCGCAGTGCCCGCAGGCGATGCACATACCGGCTTTGGCATCTTTGATCCTAGGCAGAGTCGTCTCATCAGCAGGTTCAATAATCCTCATCGTGCATACGACAGAGCAGATCCCGCAGCGGGTACAGGTGGTTTCGTCAACTAAGATTGTCATGGGAGGACCCTTCTCTTAATTTTTCTTATGTGGACTATATCATTTTGGGTCAAGGAAAAAAATAAGGTTGAAATTATCTAGAGTCTCAACATCAAAAAAGAGGATTAATTCAGACGCTAACTTTTTTATATAAAATATTCCGGTCCTTCACGTACCACCCTCATCACGGTCCCTTCGCAGCGATATCGCTACGATATGGGCAAACGATTCCAGGAGTTCTGTTGGGGGATCGGGCTGGCCGGGTTTCATTGCAAGGACAGATGTACCATACAGCTTCCCCTCAATGACATAGGCAATAGCAATGAAACGATCGATATTCATCAGCTTCTGGATACTCGTGCCAACTAACGGGGGAATCTGGCCAAAACTGACCTCCGTCAGTGTCTTTCTCCTGCCGATAATAGTGCTGACCATCTCCTGGTACATGTCGGTGCTGACCGGTGATTTCACATCGCCCGGCTGTTTCCCCATTAAGCGGATGATCTTTTCGAACATACCCGGTGCAATCTCGTAGTTGGTTACCTGAAGCGTGCGGTCAGAGGGATCATACACCAGGAACAGGGTCACGACTGCCCCGGTCAACTTCTTGAGGCTTTTTACTGCCTGCTCCGGAACGGATTTGCCCTTGGAAAGGGATGCAAATTCTATGGCGAGCTGGTTTATTGTCTCAAGCACCAGGTTCTGCCGGTGCAGTTCTTCCTCAACCCGTTTCAGCTTGGTTACTTCCGCGGCCACGGTCACGATGGCACGCCGGTCGTTTATCGTGACCGGGATGGCAGAGAACTGGACATGGACCCGCCTGCCCCCCTTTCCTATCATGGCCAGAGATACATTCTCAAGTCTGCCCGCTATGGCCATGCGTCCCACGAGCCGGGCAGAGTCCGTAAGGGAAAACAATCCCAGTTCCACGGGGTTCTTTCCCAGGATTTCTGTTTCCGTATACCCGCTGCTCGTTAAGAACGCTGCATTGACCTCCAGGAATGTATTATCCGGGTAACTGTTGATCGCGACCGGGTACGGACTGTTCTCGAAAATAGTCCGGAATTTTCTCTCGCTCTCATGCAAGGCTTCCAAGGCTTTCCTGAGCCCGATCTCGGCAGCCGCTTTTACGGAGATAATGTTGATGATCTCCCGGGCAGATGGAGGCAGGACGAGAGGTTCTCGCGTCATAATGCAGAGGACCCCTATTACCTGCCCTTCGGAATTGCACAGCGGTGTCCCGGCATAGCCCCGGATGTTGAACGTGTGAAGGTCCTTGCTTTCCGGAAAGAGCTTCTGGACCTCGTCCGGATACACACAGAATCCTTTCTCCGTTGTATTTTCGCAGGGAGTCCCCTTCAAGGGGTAGGAATAATCCGGAATTTTTTTGCCGTCAAGGAGCATGGAGAGTACCTGCACATGATTCTTATCCGAGGCGATCTCCCCAATCATGATACAGTCTGCCCCCAGCCAGCTGCTGATACTCTCCGTTACCCGGTCCAGCGAATCCATCCCGGTCGTTCCCACCATGCCCGTGACCATGGCCTGGAATGCTGACTCCGTGGCCTTGCGCTCGGTAACGTCACGGAAGGAGAGCAGCATGGCTGGTGAGCCCTTAAAGGAGATTTTTTTGCCGATGCATTCAACCCATCTCTCTTTTTTTTCACACGTGATAACTTTATAATTTACCTCATAGCTGTCGATACCGCGTGAAACCTGAAGAAAATCGCGGGCAGCATTCCCCCGTAATTCCGGAGAGATAATATCAAATACATTAATAGTTTGTGTCGTACTTCGGTCGGAGGGATACCTGATAATGTCCCGGGCCCTGCTGTTTGCAAACTGAACAATCCCGGAAAAATCCACGATGATAATACCATCGCCAGATTGTTCCACCATGGCCCGGAATTTCTCTTCACTTTCACGCAGAACCAGTTCTTTCTGACTGAGCAGATCATAATTATCCCGGAGTTCCTCTTCGACGCGTCTCCATTCGGTAATATCCCGGATTGACTCTATCGCCCCGGTAATCCTGCCATCCTTCTCATAAAAAGGGGATGCTTTCAGCCAGACAATACGTTCTCTGCCTCCAGGAGAGGTCAGGATAGTTTCTGCCGTAATGGTACTGCCTTCTTTCCGGAAGTGGCGGTAATGCTCACGCACCGCCGGATCGTCCCGGAAGATAAGGTCAAGAAGGATCGGGCGGCGCTCCCCGTATAGGGCGACTGTATAGGCATAATCCCCCGTTCCCACAATATCACGGGCTTTGACACCGGTCATTTCTTCAATAGCGCGATTCCAGGCGATGACGGTGCCCTCACGGTTTACGACAAACGTGGCATCAGGAAGAAAGTCGATGATATCGGCAGATCTGCGTTCACTTTCCTTCAGGGCCTGCTCAGCGAGTTTTCGTTCGGATATATCGGTGGAAATATTGATGACCACATCGCTGTTTCCCCACCGGGCGGTCTTTGCGTGGACTTCGAGCGGGATCTGCTGCCCGTCTTTTCGGGAATGCAGGACTTCAAATGATGCCTCACCGGATTTCTTAAGATCCTCCATGCATTCGGTAAGGGGTTTACCAGACGCAGGAATATCGAGTTGCCCGAGATTCAGGTCAAGGAACTCGGTGAGCGAATAGCCATGGAGATCGAGATTCTTCTTATTCGAATACAGAAAATTTCCCATGAAATCGAAGACCGTAATGGCAGCGGGAGAGGAATTGACCAGATCGGCGAGAAGAGCATTTTCTTCCTGTGCCATTATCTCCCCGGTCCGGTCTTCAAGCATGATGACTACTCCCTTTTCTCCCCAGCCAAATGCCAGGGGGATTATATGAGTACGGAATGCCCTCCAGTCTTTTTGTACCGGGACCCATGCATTCGCAACTGACTCTTTTCCTGCCATTCCCTGTCGCAGGGGATTGCGGATCCGGTCGATCAGACCGGAACCGATGGACGTTGTGTTGATATCCTGGTTTTCGATGTGATCTTTACTGATGCCAAATGCCAGGAGAAACGAATCATTCACGTTACGAACGATATACATTTCATCAAGAACAAGGATGAGGTCTGAAGACTGGCTCAGGATCTGGTCGAATGGGAGTCTGGTCGAGAGGGTATATACTTTCGCCGGGCCGACTTTTCTCATATTCACTTGGCCGGAGACGAAGAGGGAATTAAGATATTTTGTCGTTGTTATCCTACTCAGGTTCAGGTTTTTTGAAATTTCCTCGATAGTCAGCCCTTTGTGCGCATCCCGTAAAAGGGTGGTTATGTTCTGGTAGTGGTTCTCGTTCAAAAATACCCCTCCATCAGTGAACCCGATTGGCGGATGCAGGATAAATACCAGAAATAATCTTTCTTTCGGGAAATAATCATTGTGACCCGGATACCCATCCTGAATAGACTTTTGATAACCAAACGTAAAAATATTTATATATTAAATAAACAAATTTAATTAAATGAGATAAATCTCCACAATTACTGTTCGATGGATCATGTGAAGACATTGAAGAATAATCAGATTTCAATTCAACCGGATATCATGAAATTCCGGAAGTGGACAGGGAATTGATCCGCTCGCATTTCGCATCGCTGACACGTGAACATCCCGTCGGGACAATCGAACACAAAATTATTTTGCCTGATGGTTCTGTCCGATGGCACCAATGGAGTAACCGTGCGATTTTTAATGAATCCGGCGCTCTCGCTGAATACCAGTCAGTCGGCCGCGTTATTACGGACCGGAAAACGGTAGAACTGGACCTGAGGAAAAAGAACGATGAACTTCGTAGGGCGTATGAACAACGTAGTGCACGTTAAGAAAAACTCCGACACGACTATGACAAACTTTCGGGTACCGTTATGGTTAAGGTCTGATCTTCTGCCACGCTGGGATTTCTCAAAAACCAGTAACGCATTCAGAAGATTTCGAATTAGTATGGATATGATATATGAGAACTGAGAATGTAATGTATTTCACGGAAAAGGAGGAGGAGTTTGCAAACCTCCTTATCGAGATTGGTACAAAGAGAAGTGTAGCCAAAGTGCTGGTTTTTCTTTCCAACATTCCAGAAGCAACATCGCGTGAGATCGAGCGCGGCACGGATCTTCGCCAACCTGAGGTCAGCATTGCAATGTGGTACCTATTGGAGCAGGGCTGGATCAAGAACAGGGAGAGCAAGGCTGAGAGCAAAGGGAGACCTGTCAAGATCTACGAACTCGCAAAACCAATTGCCGAGATTTTAGACAGCATTGAGAAGAAAAAGGAGAAGGAAGTCAACAACCAGCTCGCGCACTTCCAGAAACTGCGAGACTATCTCCACTAAATTTTTTCCAGTCCTTTTAGTTCCGGCCCCGGCAACAAAGAACCCCCGGGTAACATGTTGTTCCAAAATGGCTGCCCCACCTATACGAAGTATTTTATTACCAATGATGATTATCCAGAGTGTAGGTAACAACAAGATGGTTAACAAAGGACATCAACTGAGAACGAAACGGAAAACCGAGCGGCTCATTACAGGTAGCTGCAATCTCCCGCTCTACCGCATCGAAAAAGACCTCGGCGATATCGGGTTTACCCAGTTAGGTGCAGATCAGGTTGCCATAGCGATGGAACACCGACCTCACGAACTCTATCTGGAAATCCTGTTGGATGAAGGCCGCTGCATTCACAGCTACCTACTCGTAACCTTTGAGGAGAAGAACAAGAAACATCGGAAATTCCGTTGGTGAATCAAAGAATTATCGTAATGCTTGTTCTTAAATAGGATGTTTCCACTCCGGTGTTCGTGGCGGGGATCGTTCGTATCTATATATCTCTCCAGACACTTCAGGGCAGGAGACCGACCTGCCGGGAAGATCCGGACCAGGTCGTTATACAGCCTGATCGTGCCAGAATCCTTTTTTTATGACATTATGATGTATCCAGGTACTTCTCCCGGTTATTGAGGAAATCCCGGTAAATGCGGTAATAGTCCGTATCTTCGTATTTGACCTTCCTTATCGGGATCTCATCGAAGCTGCAGATCTCCGCATCGGGAAAAGCGAGGAGAATGGGGGAATGTGTGACGATGATGAACTGCACATCTTCCCGTGTGATGAACGTCCGTAACATCCGCAACAGTTCGAGTTGCATCCTCGGGGAGAGGGCATTCTCCGGCTCATCCAACAGGTAGAGTCCTTTCCTTCTGAAGCGGGTCTCAAAAAATGACATGTGGGACTGGCCGTGGGACTTGATCACGAGTGAGCCGTTGCTAAAATAGTTCTGGCATCCGGGGTCGGCCATCCCCCATGTATCAAGGATCTCGGCAAAATGACGGAAAATTTCAGAAGCAAAGAATGATCCCGGGACCTTCCCACCGGTCCATTCGATCCTGAGGGACTGGTATAACAGATCTTCATTATGGTTTTTACGATCCCTTATCCCGTTATGCTCCTCCCAAATATGAATGCTGCAGCTGCGGGCGATTGCCCTGAGCAGGGTTGATTTTCCACTCCCATTCTCCCCGATGAAAAAGGTAACCGGGCTGGAAAATGCTATCTCATCGGTCTTCTGGAAAATTTCCAGGTTAAACGGATAGCAATCTCTTGCCGGGAACCTATTGTGGAGCAGACGAAGCGATGAAATATGCATATCTGTGTGATTTTTTCCCGGTTCGGCATAAATATCTTTTATTCTGATATACTGTCGTTTTCTCTTGGTCCCAAGGGTTGATCCATACCCTGATACCGGATAAAAAGGGCGGATTGCCCCCTATCCCAACAACGCCTGATCTTTTATACAGGATCATCTTCTGACTGAATTTATGCCCCTGTTTCTCTTTTCTGGCGTGTAACGTCGAAATTACACAAAAAGTTTAAAGGATACGTTCTCATTAACGTTTACCTAAGTAGTGCATAGTAGTACGCCCAATTTCCTTTGCTGGTAATCAAGAGATTTTTCGCATTACCCGGGCACCGCCCACTGAATGGGTGGCACCTCACAACGTAAAAAACCGTGGTGTATGATGAACCGGAAATACCTGAGTACAATATCCGAGCTTGACAACCTTGTCGGGCTTACTTCGAATGAGCGTGACGCAATGGAGATGGTGAGTGACACGTTCCCGTTCCGATCCAATGAATATTACCTGTCGTTGATTGACTGGAAAGACGGACACGATCCTCTTCGCAGGATAGTCATCCCGGATCCTTCTGAATTCAGCGGAGGGGGATATACCTTTGAGTTATTCTATGCAAATACCGGAATACTTTAGCCTTTCATAAGTACCTGGGCTACCGCTTCCCCGAACTCCCGGGTCCCTGCCGACCCCCCAAGGTCCCGGGTCCGGATTCCCCGTGCAAGCACAGCCTGCACCGATGCTTCAATGAGGTCAGAACCCCTGTGATCCCCACAATAGGCAAGAAGCATGGCCACACTCCGCAATGCTGCGATCGGGTTGGCGATATTTTTCCCGGCAATATCGGGAGCACTCCCGTGCACCGGCTCAAACAGGGCATACTGGTCACCGATATTGGCACTTGGCACCAGTCCAAGCCCCCCGACTAGATAGGAAGCCATGTCTGACAAAATGTCCCCGAAGATGTTTGTCGTGACTACGACATCGTACGAGGCGGGGTGCTGGAGTATATCCAGCGCAAGTGCATCGATATACTTGTCGGTACAGGATATTCCCGCGGCTTGTGCCTCGGCAAGGCAGATATCACGGAACAGTACATCGGACTTGAGCACATTTGCCTTGTGCCCGACAGTAAGTTTTCCCTTCCGCTGGTGTGCAAGACGTAGTGCACAGCGGACAACCCGTTCGGTTCCTTTGCGGGTCACGACCCGGAGCGTGGTCGCCCTGTCGGCACCGATCTCTTCGATTCCCGAGTAGAGTCCTTCGGTATTCTCCCGCACGATCATGATGTCAAACCCGTTGCCTTTCACCGGCCGCAGGTTCGCGTAGAGATCGAGAGATTTTCTCAGCCGCAGAACCACGCTCTGATAATCTTTCATGGGTGGTGTCGTAATTGCCCCGAACAGGATCGCATCTGCGGTCTTCAGTGCCGCAATATCACGATCTGCACAGGGGCAGCCGGTCTGTTCCCAGCGGTGGTAGCCGACATCAACAGAGAAGTACTCGTATTCGGGATGGAGCAGTTCAAGAACTGTGTAGGCAACCGGGATCACTTCGTGGCCGATCCCGTCCCCTTCAACAATCCCAATCCGCGTCACGATACCCTCCACTCTGCAGCCAATTCATTGACAGCACTGGCAATACGGGCCGGGCTGGCCCCCCAGTGGACAACGGCACCATACCTGCCCTTGTATAACCCGAAACCCTCACGTTCGGAGCGGCAGCATCGGGCAATGAACGGTTCCTCCTTCACGGATTCTAAAGGGCAGATATTCTCCAGCTCAAAGTCCTTCCCATAGCACTCGGTATAGAGCTGCGAGCCGGTCAGGCAGCCGGCTACCCGTTCTCCTCCCTGCATCGGGTCTGTATCGAGAGTGTGGGAATACCCTCCGGCACGGCATGGATAGACATCCGCATGTATCTGTGTGATGTCGCGGGTATGATGGCAGAACATAATCGAGAGCTCCCCGAAGAGCCCGGCGGTTTCCAATTCACGGATACAGGCAGAGAGAGTCGGGCGGGGAGGGGTTACATCGTAGACATGGACTTTGAGCAGTCCGGACAGATCGGGATCGAGGATAAATGTCATATGTTCGTCAAGGCCGGTAAAGATCGTACAGCGGTATCCTGTATCGAGCGCAAGCTCGATCAGCCGTGTCCGGTCATGGATCTGTACTTTCTCGGGATACCAGCAGGTTTCCCGGATGGTTGCGATCACGTTCGACGCAACAATCCTGCGCATCATACCGCTGCCAACTGGATCCGGCGTAATCTCCAGCACCTCGTACCCGGAAATGGTATCCCGCACCAGGAAACGACTCAGGAAATATACCTGATCACCACAGGGTTTTGTCGAGGCATACCCTACTATCTTGTACTGCCCGGGAAAGATCATATGCGGGTCCTCACGTAGTTAACAAGACCACCTGCTGCAAGGATCTCCTGCATCCGGGGGGATAAGGGTTTGACGGGATATTTCTTACCCTGTGTCTCAACCCATCCTTCAACAAGGTCAAACACTACGACAGATCCTTCTATACAGGGAAGATGACATTCGATAAGCGGAAGCCCGACATTGATCGCGTTCCGGAAAAATATCCGTGCGAAAGATGGCGCTATTACTGCAACTACCCCGGATTCCCTGATGGCAATAGCTGCCTGTTCACGGGACGAACCGCAGCCGAAATTTTTTCCTGCGATAATTATAGCACCGTACATCCGCCGGGCAAGGGACGGATCAAGATCTTCGAAAATGTGCTCAACCCAGACCGTATGGTCCTTTGTCCGCAGGTGGCGCCCGGCGATAACCTGATCTGTGTCAATATCAGTACCAACGCAGACTGCACGCCCTTTTTCCTGCATCAGGATACCTCCGGCCGGGTAATTTCTCCTTCAAGTGCGCTGGATGCCGCAGTAGCGACAGACGACAGGTAAATTTCCCCACCGATACCCATCCGGTTCTTGAAATTGCGATTTGCCGTTGACAGGCAGACTTCTCCCTCACCAATCACTCCCATATGAGCTCCCAGGCATGGGCCGCAACCGGGGGTCCCGATAGTACAGCCGGCCTCCACAAGATCCGCGAGCACCCCCGTCCTGATAGCTTCCTGCAGTACGGCCCGGGAGGCAGGAACCACGATAGTGCGGACCGCAACTTTTCTTCCTTTCACGATCCGTGCGAACCGTGCAATGTCGGAATACCGCCCGTTTGTGCAGGTACCTATAAAGACCTGATCGAGCGGCAGCCCGACCAGATCTGTCACAGGCCTTATCGTGTCCACCCGGGGAGGCATGGCAATGACCGGCACGATATCCGAAAGATCGAAATCAAGTTCCTGCTGATACCTGCAGGGCTCCGGTTCCTGCCGCCGGACTTCGTGCCCTGTCCCTGCAAGATACTGCATGGTGACCTCGTCTGCATAGAACATCCCGGCCTTTGCCCCGGTTTCCACCGCAAGATTGCAGAGGGTAAGCCGGTCGTCCATGGGAAGCACCGCAGTACCTTCTCCGATGAATTCCAGCGCCCGGTAGGTAGCACCATCCATGCCGAGCCTGCCGACATACGTGAGCGCAAGATCCTTTGCTTCCGCCGCACCAGTAAAGGTTCCGGACACGTGAATGCCGATCGATTCCGGCACTCGGAACCACGTCTCCCCGGTCATCCAGATTGCGGCCATATCCGTTGCACCGACACCGGTGGCAAATGCCCCGAATGCCCCAAGCGTGCAGGTGTGTGAATCCGCACCAACCACAATTTCACCGGGAAGCACAACACCCTCGCTCATGATCTGGTGACAGATACCGTTACCGATATCAGAGAATTGCAGGAATGAACTGCAGGCGAATTCCCGAAGCTCGTGCTGGAGGGCTGCTGTCGTACTGTTGTTTGCCGGGACGATATGATCGAAAAGAACATACAGATGTGCCGCATCCTGAATACCATTTCCCCCCATATTCTTCCATGCCTCCAGTGTGAGTACCCCGGTTCCATCGTGGACGTATGCCCGGTCTACATGACAATCAACATACTCACCTGAAGTACCGCCGAGAATCCGCTCTGATAGTGTCCCCATTACGCATTCTCCTTCTGTGCTTTCTGGATCAGTTTTTTCAGGACGTCGGGAGTGATAGCGCATTTATGCTCCGAGTGATCCTTGACAAGGTCAAGCACCCGGCAGACCTGCTTTTCGGTAAGGTCGCAACCGAGAGATCCCATGACATGTTCAAGGGCTTTTTTACCAGTATGTTTCCCGAGTATGAACCTGCGTTCACTTCCTACCAATTCTGGAGGGAAGTATTCATAGGAGGAGGGGTCTTCAAGAATTGCTGCAATATGGATACCACTCTCGTGAGAGAAGGCAAGTTCACCGGTTACGGGTTTGTTCCGCGGAAGGGTTATACCGGAGAATTTCTCGACGATATGGGAGAGTTCTGTGAGGTGCGAGAGATCGTACCGTTCAATTCCCCCTTTCATCCGTAATGCAACAAGAACCTCTTCCAAGGATGCATTGCCTGCACGTTCACCAATACCGTTCACGGTAGTGTGGAGCTGGAATGCCCCGGCCTGGGCAGCCGTGATCGTGTTTGCCACCGCGCATCCCATGTCGTTGTGGCAGTGGGCGCAGAATGGCTTGTCAGCCGATGCAACCAGTTCGGTCATTATGCGCTGCATTTCGGATGGGATCAGGCAGCCAACAGTATCGGCAAAGCTAAGGAGCTTTGCACCATGCTCTGACGCACGACGGTACACCTCTTTTAAGAAAGGCAGATCAGTCCTGGACGCGTCTTCGGCTGCAAACCGAACCTGCACACCGTGATCTATAGCAAAATCGATGACCCCAAGTGCATCTTCAAGCACCTGCTCCCGGGGTTTTTTGAATTTGAGCCGCACATGCAGCTCGGATGTCGGGATAAAGATGCTCACCATATCCACATCGCAGTCGATTGCAGTAGCGACATCTGGTTCCCGTGCACGGGCAAACCCGCAGACTCGGGCACTGAGCCCGAGGTTCGCAATGGTCTTCACACACTGCTTTTCATTGGGGGATACCGCAGGAAAACCCGCCTCGATGAGTTCGATGCCGATGGCATCCAGTTGTTGCGCAATCTCCACCTTTTCCAGGCAGGAGAACGAGACTCCCGGTGTCTGTTCCCCGTCTCTCAGCGTTACATCACAGATCTCAATATTCCACGGTTTCATGGTTGCACCCTTCCGGACATGTCCCTTGAATGACAAGTGTATGTGGCCTGTCCGTAACCACGATCTCTTCACGCAGCATGCGTTCATCATCTGCACTGCAGACTACCGGCTCTGCAAAGGCAAGATACCGGACAGGATCATAGACCGGCTGCATCCCGGTCATGGCCGTGCAGTTGTTCTTCATGACTATACACAGGAGCGGGAGCTCCTTTTCATATACATCGATCAGCGCATTCAGGCCGGAATGGAGCAGGGCATAATCCCCGATAAGTGCGACACCCGTGCTCCGTGCGGCTACGGCAATACTTGCACCCATGCCGTAACTTGCCAGACCAAGTTCATTGGGCGGTGACATTGCAAGGACTGAACACCCCGCATCGCATATCACGTTTCGGGCCCGCTCCTTCAGGATGTTCATCGCAGGTTTGAACGGACATTCCCTGCAGAATGTACGGTAATATCCACGGTCCTCCATAGACTGAGGGCGTTTCTGCGGGACCGGCGGCTGCAGTCCCCGGTGATCGTGGACGAATGCCCGGCCGTATTCCCGCACGGTACTGAGAGCCGCTGCCTGCTCCGGAACGGGATGTACGGTAATGATCCGGGTCCTGCCCGGTGCTGCCCCTGCACCGGCAGGTTCTCCGGCCCATATATTGAGCGTCGAAGTGTTTGCCCAGGAAAACATGGTCCTGTATAATTCCTCTGCCGCCGTTACCCGCCCATTCATAGTCCAGGTGCGGTCTGACAGTCGCCCCCTGCCGTTCATGCGCTGAACCGGGTTATTATCCACGGGGGCATCCAGGAGCTGAGGGGTGAGACGGAGAAGCGCAATCCGGGAGAACATTTCTGATACCCGCAGTGCTGTTTCAACACCCGAATAACAGCTGGATGTATCGGGTTCGATGACAGGAAGTTCTGCAAGTTCGCCGTAATATCTCGAGTCCTGCGCCGTCTGTGATGCAAAAGCATCGGGGTCATCACCGGCAACAAGAACGACACCGGAAACCAGTCCCTGCGCAACTGCCTGGAGAAGAGGATCTGCACACGCATTTATTCCGACATTTTTGATGATAACTGCAGCTCTCCTCCCTGACAGGGAATCTCCAAGTGCATATTCGAGCGCCGTCTTTTCATTGATCACCATTTCTGCACTGGTCAGTTTCCCAAGTTCGGTGACCGGGTACCCCGGAATGGTATACTGACGGTCAGTATACCTACAGATAGCATCTGCAATAGCTTCAAATCCCTTCATTCATCCTTCCCAGGTACAAGATCACAACCCGTACAATTCGTGCACATCGTCATAGCAAGCCGGGGATCTAATCCGGCCGCAGCAAGAGCCCTTTTGTGGATCGCAAAGATTTTCATTAACCGTTCCGCAGATGGGCGGGGTGTTCCTGCGAGTCCTGCCACCGGGTTGAGCGGGCGCAGTACTGGAATCACCCCGAGTGATGTCAGATCTTCGATGCAGGATTCCAGTTCGGCATCGGTCTCTCCCACCCCTATGATGACATTGGAAAAGACCCGGTTTTTCCCGAATAACTGCACCGAGCGTTCGAGTACGTGCCAGAGCAGCCCGTAATCCAGTCCGGGGCACATCTGAGAGAAGAGTTCAGGGGTCGCGGCTTCCAGGTTGAATTTCACCTCTGCAACTCCGAGTTCCTTTAACCGATCGGGTGTTGTTCTGGTCGGGTATATGGAAACACCCAGAGGGAGGCTATATAAAGAGAGGTGTTTTATCACTCCAAGCACGTAGGTTTCCTCTTCTTCAATATTCGTGAAAACACCACTTGTTATGGAGATTGCACGGATGCGGCCGCGTACTGATTCCACCATCTCCATAATCTCTTCGATGGTCTTTCGTTTTCCCCTGATATGGGGGACTGAACAGTATTTACAAGAAAAGATGCAGCTGCCTGTTACCGTGATGAACGCCTGGTCAGGGCAGTGGAACCCGGGTTCCAGCAGGTGCCCGGAGATACACTGCCCTTCAAAGAGCAGATCAACGGCTCCGTTACCACGGTGTGCAATCTCAATACTGCTCACCGGGTTCAGAGCAAGTTTGACCCGGTGGCTTCCGATTGCTAAAAAAACTGCGCCAATGCCACCGGCTCCCGGTCCTGCCGAAGAATGGGCGATATACGGTTCTGCCGGTTCACCTGTCAGCCGTGCCTGGCCAACAGCCAGGAGCCGGGCTTTCAGCTCTTCCCACTGCATAGTTCCAATGCCTCCGTATAGTTCGTGTAAAAGGGTAGTGCCGCAACAGCACCCACGATACCACGACCGTCCATAATTATACTGAGCTGCGGGTCCCGCAGGTTTTCCAGCAGGCCCGGATCTATTTCACCCTTCTTCACCTTCCACCCGAATTCAAGCAAATCACTGGATGGTAAAAAGCCGGTGTAGACAGCCATCCCGGTTTTATTGGAAAGGGTATACCGTTCCAGAAGCTGGTGAAATCTTCCGGTAAGCCCCTGGGGATCTGTTGTCGCGAATTCTGCTACAAGCGCGACACAGTTCTTTGTCCTGTATGGCACCGGGAAAAGCTGGACAATCGTGTGCGACAGATAGACAGAGCGTTCATCCTCCACTGCCTTTGCAATATTATGAACAAGAGTCCAGGTGGCACCTTCATGTGGTGTGTCAGTATCATCTACTCCGATCAGGACCCTTCGCTTGCGGGGCAGCCATATCGTGGAACCGGCAACTTTTCCACCCCCGGATTCATCGCTCCTGCTTCGCAGGACTCCTGCTGCATCAGAACGGCATGCGGCAGCGCCAACCCCGCCCCCCCCCAAACCCATATAGCTTATTGCGATTTCTGAGTTGTCAACCGTGCATGCAGATATTCCTGCCGGGAACCGGGAACCTTCTAGGGCGAGATCGACCGATCCGGTTTTCAGCAGGTATCTCATCGTGGATCCCACGCAGCGAACCTGTTCAACGATCGGGCTCCGGGCGTAGTGGCATTTCGACCACATTGCGCCGCCAACACAGTCAAAGAATTCAATGAGCTCGACCCTCCTGCCATCGTTTTGTGCTACTGCCACTATCCGCGGGTAATGGATCAGATAGGGTTCAGAGATGTTCACCATAGAGTCCAGCCGCTTCAATTCCCCGGTTTCCCCATAATACTGCACCGAGCGCCCCGATCCTGCCTTTTTTTGCATTAGTGTCAAGGAACTCAATCCCCAGCGTCATTGCTTCACGCTCCGCCTGCTCAATTGTCATGATTTCGGTCTTCACCCATTTGAAGACCGGTGAATCCATCATGAAATCGATACCCCTGAAGCATGCAATACCCGTATCATTCGAAAACGTATGTTCTTCGACAAATTTCCCGACGTATTTCTGGAGTTCAGCAACCTTCTCCGGTTTTACCGCGAAATTAAGTGCAGATCCAACACAGTTGGTGGTCTTCTGGGGGACTTTTGGGTTGAGTTGAACGAGACGCATATTCAGGAATTCAACACCTTCTGTCCTGCAGGATTCAGCACACTTAAGTGCCATAACCCATGTCGCACCTTCGGTTTTGGTATCGGTATCATCTATTCCGAAGCATACCTTTTCGTACTTTGGTGAGATGATGTGCACCCGGTTTGTCCGTGCACCGCCAACTTTGAGGTCATCCTCAGTTGGATATTCAGAACGGAGAACTCCCGGAGCCTGGGGAAGACATGCTGCAACCCCAACCCCGGCACCAGCGATACCACTCCATGACGTGATAACTTCGTTACCGTTTACTTCGACTGCCTCAAGAGCCTGCCCTCCGATATCATCTGCTGCTGCGCCGAAATTCGCGGGGAGATATCCGAGTTTCGTACGGAGTGTCATCGAAGTTCCTTCAACGAGGCATCCCGTAACAACACCTCCGGCACGATAACGGTTCATTGCGTCCCACTCAATTGTACCCCTCGCAAGACATTGTTCGATGATCTCTGCGATACCCGCTCGTTCATCTACCATTACAAAAAATTTTTTAGAGAAGAGCGGACCGAATCGCTGTTTCACGTCATCGGGAGAAAGGGTAATCAAATTATCACCGAAATTTTCGTTAACAAAATAATCGTTAATAAAAATATAAATAATAATCGATTATGTTCATTAAATTTCCAGATAAAAAAAGATTAAAGGACTTTATGAAGATCGATCTTATAAGGTCCGAGAGTTCCGCCGAAGTTTCCTGCAGAGATAAACTTCACTCCCGGGACCATTGCCGCAGCTTTGATACCTGCAGCCATTGCGGCGGCAACACTCTTTTCATCGACACCATCAATGACGATCTCGTACACTGCCTTGATTCCTGCAGGAATCTTGCTGTCAGGCACCTTTTCCCTCAGAGTCGGGCAGTACTTTTCGTTTGTGGACGCGACCATGAACTTATACTTGAGACTGCCAACTTTTGAACCGCTCGCCACGATACCCCCGGGAAAACTCGTAATAGTACCCGGGACCTTGTCAATCGCATCAGCTGCTGCCCGTGCACCCATGAGGGCTGCCATCTGGTTCTCACCCATAACAAAGAAGTTCCCGCCGGCGACACCCTTTACTATACCAAACTCCTCTTCGCCTATATATTCACCTTCCATAATAGGGATGACCCAGCACTTTCTTCCCCCTACTTCCTTCTGGTATTCGTATCCATCGCCAAAGTAGTGAAGCTTAACCGGTATCTTTTCCTCTGCATTGGTGATGCCGTTAAAAACCGCCGTAGTTGGTGCGGTAAGGACACACTCTGCGAGGCGTTCAACAACCTGTTCCTTAAGTTTTTTCTTTCCTGCACAAATGAGGATCGCAACGCCTGGCCTCCCGTCAGGGGTCTCGCTTGCCGGAACATAGCCCTCAATACCCGCTTCACACGGGCATCCTATTGCCGATGTTGCAAACCCAGTTGCTTCTGTTGCTGCTTTCTTTGCCCATTCCTTTGTGACCGCAGTGATGACTACACGGCAGACCCACGTCGGGAATGCCTCTGCGTACGTATTATCAATCGTTACTCCGTTGATTTCCATACAATAACCTCCGGTACTTCAATGGTACAATGATGGTCACTGAATAAATTTTCTAAATTAATCCATAGTTGTCAAGCGCATAACAAATGATGAATTGAGTGAATTTTTTTTTATTAACTTAATCAAATAGTTTAACAACTAAAATTAAAAATCTTCAATAAATTGGCCTTTTTTTTGTGTAAATTTCAGAACCTTTATCTATATTCTTATACCACTTTTTGATAGTCGATTTTTGAAATCGATCATAGCTGGTGCGTGAAAAAAAATGGCATTTGCAGTGCACATAAACATGGAACATTGTACTGGCTGTAACAATTGTGTAGTCGCATGCCCTGTGGACGCATTAGAGCTTCACACCGTGGATCCTTCTTCAAAAGACAAGATCTACAAAGTCAAGGATGGAAAATCTGTT
>Ga0326726_10000214_pt1 | contig 56010 bp, 41 predicted proteins | sample MHFenrmetagenome_2_FD_207603 | JGI IMG/M metagenome (GOLD analysis project Ga0326726, IMG submission 207603) | Lab enriched peat soil microbial communities from Michigan Hollow, Ithaca, NY, United States - MHF15MN | ecosystem: Environmental > Terrestrial > Soil > Wetlands > Peat | place: USA... | reverse complement strand
GCCGTGCTCGACGAATCCGAGGCCGCCCTCGCTCGCGGCGAATTTGTGGCCTATGCGGCCAAGAACGGCCAGTTCAACGAGCTCCTCCGGAGCTTCTGCCCTAACGCCCTGCTCATCCATCTCGTCGAGAATATCCGCGAGCGCCTCTATTTCGCGCACAACAGGTCCGATTCCCCGGACTGGAACAGCCTGATGGCCGCCGACCATCGCCAGATCCTCTCGCTCCTGAAGGCCCGCGACAGGTCCGGCCTGGAGCGGTTGATCCGCGACGTCCATTGGAACTTCGACCGGCACCTGCCGTTCATCGTTCAGTTCTACAGCCTCACGACCAACGGCGACGGCAAACGGCCTTGAACGGCCGCCCGACCGCCGGGAGATGACCCTAAAGGAGGTATCCCATGTCTTGCCGATGCTGCCTGATCCTCGTGGCTATGATGTGTCTCGTCCTTCTTCCGTTGACCGCCGGCCAGGTCAAGCTGACCGGCGACATTGACGGCCTCGTTCTCGATACGAACGGAGAGGCCCTTCCCGGGGCGTCGATCACGCTCACGGGCCCGAAGCTCTTCCAGAGCTCCCTCTCGGCCCAGGCCAACGAAAAGGGCGCCTTCCGGTTCCTGGGCCTGAACCCCGGCGAATACAGCCTCGAGATCAAGATGTCCGGCTTCGACACCCTGATCGTCAAGGCGACCGTCTCCGTCGGCGTCGCGACTCCGGTGCGGGCCCGGCTGGCCGCGGCCAAGCCCAATCAGGAGGTCGTCGTCAAGGCCGAGGCGCCGCTCGTCGAGCTGAAGAGCGCCCAGACGTCCGTCAACTACTCCAGTCTGGTCGTCAGCCAGGTCCCGACGACGCGCAACGTCCAGGACCTGATGGAAGCGGCTCCGGCCATCAACGACAACGGGGCCTACGGCGCCGGGGCCCGGGTCCGGGACGATTATTACAAAGGTTCCGGGGCCAACGCCTACCTTCTCAACGGCGTGGACATCAGCGACCTGGCCTCCGGCGCGACCTGGGTCAACCCGAACTATGACAGCGTCGAGGAGATCCAGATCGTGGGCATCGGCGCTTCGGCCGAGTACGGCAATTTCTCCGGCGGCGTCCTGAACGTCGTGACCAAGACGGGGAGCAACGCCTTCCACGGCGGGTTGAGCACCTACTTCACCAACCACTCCCTCTGGGGTGACAACTCGGGGGGGATCGAGGACCTTGCGCCCAAGCAGGTCCGGTTCAACACCGAGACCTCGTTCAGCCTGGGCGGCCCTCTGATCAAAGAAAAGCTCTTCTTCTTCGCGGCGGGCGGCTTCACCGGGGTCAAGAGCCGCCGCCCCTCTGAGCCCGCATACGGCAATCTCAAGCAGCCCCGCTTCCAGGGCACCCTGAGCTGGCTGCCGAGCCCCAAGCATGCCTTCACTCTCATGGCCAACGTCGACCCGCTCAACCACGACAACCTGGGGCTCGTGTCCGGCAGCGGTCCCGAGATCGCCTACAGCCGGAAGTTCCGCAGCAGCGTCCTGACGGCCAGCTGGCGCTTCACCCCGAACGCGAGCTCCCTGTACGAGGTCAAGTACGCGGGCTTCCACGGCCGGGACCTCACCGATCCCGCGACCTCCGATGTCGCGGCCGTGAACGATTATTCCGTCTACCGGTTCTACGGCTCCTCGGGGATCATCCAGGACAATGTCCGGGACCGGAACCAGGTCAATGCCTCGACGACGCAGTACCTGGATCATTTCCTGGGCGCCAGCCACGAGCTCAAGGTCGGCCTCGAGTACGAGGCCTCGGCGGCCAACAACGACATCGACACGACCGGGCCCGGCGATTCGATGTTCGAGATCTACCAGCTGGACACGGACCTGTATATGTATCTCGGCTACGAGAACTACGAGCAGCACACCAAGGCCCGGGTCAACCGGATCGGCGCCTTCATCCAGGACAACGTCCAGATCGGCACGCGACTGAGCCTCAACCTGGGCGCCCGGCTCGACGCGCCGCGGCTGACGGCCGTCGGGCACACCGGGACCATCGCCAATTTCACCAACATCGCGCCCCGGCTTGGCCTGACCTACGACCTGACGGGCGACGCCAAGAACGTCTTCCACGCCAGCTACGGCCGGTATTATGACAAGATGACCAGCGACGGTTTCTCCTCCGCTCTTCCGGGCATGGGCGCCGTGAACCTCTACATGACGTTCGCGACAACGCCTTTCGATCCGACGGCCGAGAACCTGGCCAATATCGCCGCTTTCGTCAATCAGCCCGCGAACCTCTACTATGTCTTGCCGGCGGGGGAATCGATCGCCGTCAATTCCAACCTCAAGGGGCCCCATACGGACGTTTTCAGCCTGGAGTTCGAACGCCAGCTCTTCCGCAACGTGGCCGCCTCGGTCGAGTACGTCCATAAGGACGACCGGGGCTTCATCGGGCTGGCCACCTCGACGCCCCACACGTACCAGGAGGTCCCGTGGACGGATCCCTACTTAGGCGAGACGATCTCGGTGTGGGAGCAGACCGACGCCGCCCCCGACGTCTGGTCCTACGCGAATTCGACCTGGGCCAAGCGGCGCCATAACTTCGTCATCGCCACCCTGAGGACCCTGCAGACGGCCAAGTGGTCGCTCATGGCCTCTGCCGTCTACCAGGACAGCCAAGGCAATATCGACAACATCAGCTCGTCGATCGGGGCGGGCGGATCCGGCATTGACACCGATCCGAACTACACGGAGAATCCCCTGGTGTGGGGCAAGCTCCGCTACGACCGGACGTGGCAGTTCAAGGTCCTCGGTTCCTACGCCCTGCCCTGGGGCCTGCGGATCGCCGGCGACGCCCACGTCCTCTCCGGCGTGGCCTGGACGCCGACGATCAGCAGCAGCTTCACCGGCCTTTATTTCCCCCAGGCTGACACGCTCCTCCTCGAGCAGCGGGGCAGCGAGCGGGCGCCCTGGACCTGGTACCTCAATCTCCGGTTATCGAAGCGGTTCATGATCGGCGGCGCCGCGTCCATGGAGCTCATGGCCGATGTCTTCAACCTGTTCAACAAGGCCAACACCGCCTACGTGGCCACGGAGCCTTATGCCATCTTTCCGATCTCGGGCGATCCGGCCTACGGCCAGGCCTTCGCCCTTTCGGACCCGATCTATATGAGGCTGGGGCTCCGCCTGGGATTCTGACGATGAGCCGCAAATCGTTGGGCCTGGCCGCGGCCCTCGCCGCGGTCGGCGCGACGGCCCTGTTCTGCGCCAAGGCTAGGGCGCCGTTCTGGTACGACCATGACGCGACCGTCGAGGCCGCCCAGGTCGACGCCTCGGTCTTCCCCTTCTTTTCGAAGTGGCTCTCCCGGTCGGGCTCGGACCCGCTGGACTACGTCGTCGACAAATGCCGGAGCCACCAGCTCGTGATCGTCGGCGAGCAGCATTACATCAAGGACTATTGCCAACTTTTCGCCAAGGCCGTCCCCGAGGTCTATCGGAAGGCCGGCGTGCGCGTCGTCGCGCTCGAGGTCTGCAACGCCGATGACAACGACAAGATCGCACGCCTGATCGAAGGCCCGACCTATGACGTGCCGCTGGCCTACGAGATCGCCCGGTCCGAGGACTGGGAGCTCTGGGGATACAAGGAATATTGGGACATCCTCGAGGCCGCCTGGGCCCTCAACAGAAGCCTGCCGGCCGGACAGGAGCACCTCCGGGTCGTCGGCATCGATAAAAGGATGGACTTCCAGCTGGACGCCCTCTGGCGGGCCAACAAGCTGACGGATCCGGCCCTGATCGAAAAGGCCAAGGCCCAGCCGGACATCTACAAGCGGGACGACTGGCTGCTGGAAAACCTGGAGAAGGAGACCCTGGCCAAGGGGGCCAAAGCGCTGCTGCTCATCGGTCTGCACCACTCTTTCACGCGCTACGCGCAACCGAAGCTGGACAAGGACCTCAAGCTGGAGCGGGAATGGCCCAGGACGGGTCGCGTGCTCCGGCAGAAATACGGAGAGAAGGTCTTCCAGATCGCCCTTCACGGGCCGCAGATGTCCCCACAGGTGATCGACAAGACCTACCAGGGCGGCGAGCCGGTCCTGAGCGACCTCATCGAACGGATCATGGCCGCCCGCGGGAACCGGCCGGTCGGGTTCGACTCGACCGGGTCGCCGTTCGCGAACATCCGCGACAGCTTGTCGTACTACTTCCATTGGCAGCCCCGGATGACCTTCGCCGATATCTACGAGGGCTTTGTCTTCCTGAAGCCGGTCAAGGAGCTCTCGCCTTGCAGCTGGATGAAGGGCTTCATCTCCGACGAGATGTTCGAAAAGAGCAAGGCCTATTACGAGTTCGCCTACGGCCGGAAGTTCAAGGACGCCAAAGAGGTCGACGAATTCCTGTCCTCCGGGCTGAAGACGCTCTGAGGCCCACGGGCGGGGGCTTGACCTGGCGGCGCCGGTCTCGACTGGCCGGGCCTTGACGCGCAAGGAGAAGTCTGATGACAGCCAAACTTTCCCGGATTGAAGACGCGCTTCTCAAAGGCAGCCTGCCGGTCTTGGTGGCCCTGGCTTTGGCCGCCGGCGGGCTCGGGCCGGGCAGCGCCGCGGCCCAGGACCGGCCGGCCGGCCGGGCGAACTACGATCTGGCCCAAAAGTTCGCCCAGGAGAACGTCAAGAAGATGGTCTTCGACCTGAACGTCATTCCCGAATGGATCGGCGGGACGGACGCCTTCTGGTACCGCTGGACGACGTCGAAGGGCACGGACTTCTATCTTGTCGACTGCGGCCGCCGCAAGGCCCAGAAGGCCTTCGATCCGGCCGTCCTCGCGGCCGGGCTGTCCAAGGCCCTGGGCAAGCCGGTCGATCCGGCCTCCCTGGGGATCGAACAGCTGATCTTCCCCAAGGGCACCCGGACCGTCCAATTCGCCGCCGCGGAGGCGATCTGGGAGCTCGACCGGACCTCGGGCCGGGTGCGGCAACTCCCGATGACAGAGCTCGCCGACGAGAGGTCGCCGTTCAACGCCGCCCAGCTCAAGATCATCCGCGACTACACCGGCGGCGGCACGCTCCGCGGCACGATGCTCTTTTCCCCCAACGACCGCTGGGGCGTTTTCTCGCGCGACCACAACCTCTTCGTCGTCGACGCGCTCGACCCCGCCAAGAAGGAATATCAGCTGACGAAGGACGGCGAAGCCTGGTACGGTTACGACTCCTCGAACGACGACGGGTCCTCTACCAAGGGCCAGAACCAGTTCGTCTTCGTGACCTGGTTCCCCGATTCGAAGAGGTTTTTCATCAAGCGGACCGATAATCGGAAGGTCCGGGACATGTTTCTTCTTCAACCGCTGGTCAAACCCGTCCCGACCCTCTATCGCTATAAGAACGCCCTGGCCGGGGACGAATTCTCGCCGCAATACGAGCTCTGGGTCTTCAACTGCGAGACAAAGACGGGCCTGAAGATCGCCGCCGACCGGTGGGTCGACCAGCAGATCGGCGGCAAGGCCATGGACGGGGGCGTCTATCCGCTGCTCGCGGCCGACAAGCTCCTGTTCATCCGCACGGACCGGACCTGGACGCGGACGGACCTAGCCGAAGCGGACCTGCGCACGGGCCAGGTCCGGACGGTGATCGACGAGGAGCTCCATCCCAACGTGACGCCGACCTCGGCCCAGGTCCGGATCCTGGGCCAGGGTCAAGAGATCATCTGGTGGTCCGACCGGGACGGCTGGGGCCAGTTCTATCTCTATGACGGGACGGGCCGCCTGAAGAGCCGGATCACGACCGGCGGCTTCTGCGCCCGGTCGATCGTCCGGGTGGACGAGGCGCGGCGGGTCCTTTATTTCACCGCTTCCGGCTTGGAGTCCGGGATCGATCCCTACTACGAATTCCTTTATCGGATCGGGCTCGACGGGAGGGGTCTCAAGCGGTTGACGCCCGAGCCGGCGACCCACCCTCTCGAGATGCTCAGCGTGTCCCCGTCGGGAAGGTTCTTCGTCGACAATCCGTCCCGCGTGGACCTTGCGCCTCAGGCCGTCGTCAGGGATATGAACGGCCTCGAGATCCTGGCCTTGGCCCCGCCCGATCTCTCCAATCTGACAGCGGCGGGCTGGCGAGTCCCCGAGACCTTCAAGCTGAAGGCGGCCGACGACACGACCGACCTCTATGGCGTCATGTGGAAGCCGTTCGATCTCAAGGCCGGCGTGAAGTATCCCGTCATCATGGTGACCTATCCGGGACCGATCAGCGAGGCCGTCCCCAAGTCGTTCAGCCCCTTGCAGCCATTCGCGGCCGACCTGGCCCAGCTGGGCGCCATCGTGGTCATGTTCGGCAATCGGGGCGGCAGCGCCGAGCGGTCCAAGGCCTACAACGCCTTCGGCTACGGCAACCTCCGCGACTTCGGCCTGCCGGACAAGAAGGTCGGGCTCGAGCGGCTGGCGGCCATGTTCCCGTTCGTCGACCTCGACCGGGTGGGCGTCTTCGGAGGCTCGGGCGGCGGCTTCCAGTCGACGTCGCTCATGCTGACCTATCCCGACCTCTTCAAGGTCTGCGTCTCTTGGGCGGGGAACCATGACAACAGCCTGATGGAAAGCTATTGGCCGGAGCTCAACCAGGGCGTGCGGGAGGTTCCGGAGAACGGCCGGACGCGGTTCGAGGTCCATACGCCCACGAACATGGAGCTCGCGAGGAACCTCAAGGGCCATTATCTGATCATGCAGGGGCTCGAGGACAGCCGGGTCCATCCGGCCATCGCCTATCGGATGATCCAGGCGCTGATCGAGGCCAACAAGGGCTTCGACATGTTCATCGTCCCCGACGAGCAGCACCAGGTGAGCCGGGCCAAGTACCTGCCATACATCAACCGGGTGATCTGGCAGTACTTCGGCTGCTACCTGCTGGGCGATCCCCGGAGCCGGGCCGAAGTCTTCGCCTCGCTCAAAGCCCCGATCTATAACGAGCCCTGGAGATACCGCTAGGGTTCACTTCCGGCTCATAAAGGCGCCGATGTCCGCGGCGAGGACCTGAAGCGAGGACGGGACCGTGTACATCATGTGGCCGCCGGCATAGACCTTGAGAGTCAGACGGTCTTTGTCGATCCCGCTCTGATCGAAGACGTACTTGGTCCCGTAATAGGCCGTCGTCAGGTCGTAAAGCCCGCTGGCGACGAAGACGCGGAAGTCCCGGTTGGTGGCCGCCGCCTGGACCAGGTCGGGTACGGTGTTGAGGTAGCCGGCGAAGACGAAATTCGTGTCCCCAGCGCGCTTCCAGCTCCTGCCGGCATCGGACGAGAACACGACGTAGGGCCGGTCCATCTTGACGCCGAGCTCGGCGCTCAGGTAGTTGTTGAGCCCGGCCACGAACGGCCCGGCGATGCCGAGGGCGAAGGGATCGAACTGGACCGTCTCGCCGGCCTCGTCCGGGTCCCTGCCCGTGTAGCGCGTGTCGTAAACTCCCATCACGAGGCCGCGGTCGCGCAGCAATTCTTTGCGGAAGCGCTCCTGGTCGATCCTGAGGTGGGCGCGCTTGAGGTAGTCGACGCCTAAGCCGGTATATTGATGCAGCTTCTGGGCGACCGCCTCCTGCTCGGCAGGCGGTAGGGAATTCCCTTTGAACAGGGCCGCGAGATATTCGGAGGAGGCGAATTCCTCGACCTGGCGCAGGAACGCAGAGAGGTCGGCCGGCTGCTGCGGCAGCGTCTTGTGATAAAAGCCCGTGGCGGCGTAAGTCGGCAGGTTCGTCACCCAGGGCAGCTCGTTCCCGGGCCCGGCGGTCATGAAGGTCCGCGGATCGCACGCTGCCGAGATCAGGATGACACCGTTGAGGTTCAGGCCTTCGAGTGGGGCGAGTTCGAGGTTCCAGACGAGCGCGCAAGCCCGGATGGTGCCGTAGCTTTCGCCGGCCAGGTACTTGGGGGAATTCCAGCGCCTGTTGGCCGTGAGGTAGGCCCGGATGAACCTCGCGATGACCTCGCCGTCTTCGTCGACCCCCCAAAAATCCCGGTTGGCCTTTTTGCCCAGGGCTCGGCTGTAGCCGGTGCCGATGGGGTCCACGAACACGAGGTCCGAAAAGCGGAGCAGGGTTTCCTGGTTGTCGACCAGGGGGTAGGGGGGCGCGCCGGGAATGACCGGATCGTTCGGCAGTGCCAGGCGGCGCGGCCCGAAGGCGCCCAGGTGGAGCCAGGCCGAGCTCGAGCCGGGCCCTCCGTTGAACAGGAACGTAAGGGGACGGGCTTCCGGACGATCGGTGCCCTCTCTGATGTAGGCGATCGAGCAGAAGCTCGCTTCCGGCGTTCCGTCCCGGTCCTGAACGACCGTCTCGCCGACGACAGCCGTGTAGGCCAGCAACTCCTTCCCGATCGTGATGCTGTGGCGCGTGACGAAGTCCTTCGTGCCGCCCGGCGAGGGCGGCGCCGAGGGGTTGGCCGCGGGCTTGACTTCTTGGGCCGTGGCCACGCCCATGGCCAGACACCAGATGAACAGAAAGCAGACCGTCAAAGACCTCTTGATCATTTGTCCTATCCCTCCCAACCGGTTCAGGCCGTTCGCTCGCGGCCCGGCCGCTTCAAAGCCACGGCATCTTGACTTTGCCGACGTAGGCGTCCCAAGCGGGGCCGAACGTCCGCGACAGGGTCTTCTCTTCCTCGGGCGCGTATCGCCGGGCTCCGATATAAAGAACGATCCCGACGAGCGCCCCGAGCCAGGTGTTCAACAGGAAACAGGCCGACGGGATCACCAGCAGGCCCACGCTCGTGTAGATGGGGTGCTTGATCAGAGCATAGGGTCCGGTCGTGATCAGCTCCCCCCGGCGGGCTTTCGTCGCTATCAAGGCGGTCGACCACCACCAGATCACGATCCCCGGGATCAGCATGAGGAACGAGATCGTCCTCAAGATGTGAGACGGGCCGCCGACCCTGAACACCGCGGGATACAGGATGTTCAGGACCAGCCCGACGGCCAGGATCGGCAAGGTGAAAAGCCAGATCCTACCCCCGCTTCCGACGAGCTCTTTCAGCGTCAAGGCTTGTCTCCGTGTCCTCGTGAACGCGCCGTTCGTCCGCAGCCCCCGTGAGCGCCGCGATTTGAGGCTATTGTATTCCGATTGGTCGGACTCCGGCAAGGACGGGGGTCGGGGCGCCTCGTCCTTTCGCCCTGAAACCTTTCGTTCCTCCGGAACGTCTTAACCGAGGAACAGGCGCTGAATGCCGGCCGCCGGCAGGGCGGGATGGAATCCCGGCCCCGGCGGAGCTATAATCCTTAACTCATGAGCGCACGGTTCCCAAAGTCCGCTGGAAGGTGAGACCCATGACCAAAAAGCTCTTTGCCGTCGACGACATCCCCCGCCGCAAGTTCCTCGAGATGGGGCTGAAAGGCGGCATCGCCCTGGCGGCCGCGCCGTCCCTGTTGCGCGGCGCCCTGGCCGGCCAGGCGCCGCCCCGCCCCCAGTTCGCTCTCGACGACCTGAACAAGGTCATCCGGCGGGCGCTGGCCAAGGGCGGGGAGTTCGGCGAGATCTACATCGAGAACCGGATCTCCCGCAATATCCTGCTCGAGGAAGGCAAGTTCAAGAGCGCCGTCTTCGGCATCAGCCAGGGCGCCGGCGTCCGCGTCATCTCGGGGGACAAGACGGGCTACGCCTACACCGACGATCTGACCATGGATGCTTTCCTGCGGGCCGCCGATGTCGCGTCGTATGTCGCGCGCGGCGCCAAGGCGGTGGCGCCGGTCGATATCAAGGAAGAGAAGCGGCCGTCCTACATCACGGTCCGGGTCCCACTCCAGACGGTGGCCGACGAGAAGCGCCTGGAGATCATGAAGCGGGCCCACGACGCGGCCCTGGCCTACGACCCCCGGATCAAGATGGCCTCTATCGATTATTCCGATGAGGTCCGCGGCCGCGTCATCGCCAACAGCGAGGGCCTCTACCTTGCCGACGAGCTGCCGCTCATCTTCTTCATCGTCCAGGCCTTGGCCGTTGGCAATGCCACCTCCCACATGGGGCGCGAGAGGCTGAGCCGCCACGCCGGGATCGAGATGTTCGACGAGCTCAAACCGGAGGACGCGGCCCGCACGTGCGCCCGCGAATCCATCACCATGCTCGAGGCCAAGGACGCGCCGGCCGGCAAGATGGACGTCGTCATGCAGAACGGCTGGGGCGGGGTCCTCGTCCATGAGGCCGTCGGGCACCCGCTCGAGGGCGACAATATCGCCCGCGAGACCGGCGTCTTCGTCGGCAAGCTCGGCCAGATGGTGGCCAATCCCAAGTTCACCATGATCGACGACGGCACCCTGCCGTGCTTCCGCGGCACGACCAACTTCGACGACGAGGGCACCCCGATGAAGCGGAACGTCCTGATCCAGGACGGCAAGCTGGTCAGGTTCATGACCGACATCCTCTCGGCCAAGCAGCTCAAGATGGAGCGCACCGGCAACGCGCGCCGGGAGTCCTTCCGCTACCGGCCGATCGTCCGGATGACCAACACCTTCATCGCCAACGGCAAGGACAAGCCGGCCGACATCCTGGCCTCGACGAAGAGCGGCATCTACGTCCAGAGCCTGAGCGGCGGCAGCGTCAACCCCACCGACGGCGTCTTCAACTTCACCTGCCGGGAAGCCTATCTCATCGAGAACGGCAAGAAGACGACGCCGGTCAAGGGCGCCACCCTTATCGGCAGCTGCCTCGACGTTATCCAGGGCGTCGATGCGATCGGGGACAACCTTGACTTCGGGCCCGGCATCTGCGGCAAGGGCCAGGCGGCCGAGGTCACGGCCGGGCAGCCCACGGTCCGGATCCGGGGCATCAACGTCGGCGGCTCGCGGGCGCGATAAGACGAGAAAGGACAATGACGATGGACATCAAGGGAACAGCCGGACAGCTGGTCAAGACGTGCTTGAAGAAGGGCGCCGACGCCGCCGAGGTCTATATCGAGACGGCCCGCAACCTGAGCCTCGAGGTGCGCAAGGGCGACATCGAGACGGTCCAGGAAGCCGCCGCGAACGGGGCCGGGATCAGGGTCTTCGTCAAGGGCCGGATGGCCTTCGCCAGCTCGAACGATCTCGGCGATAAGGCCCTCGCCGATGCCGTCGGCCGGGCCATCGATTTCGCCCGGGTCACCACCGCCGACCCCAACAACGTCCTGACCGACGACAAGGGCGTGACCGCGGTCGCCGGGCTCTACGACCCGCGCATCGCCCAGGTGCCGATGGACGAGAAGATCGAGCTGGCCAAGCGGGCCGAGAAGCTGGCCATGAAAGACCCGCGGATCACCAAGAGCGACGGCGCGAGCTACGGGGAATCCGAAGGCGAGGTCGTCATCGCCAACTCGAACGGACTGCTCAAGAGCTACCGGTCGTCGGGCTGCGGCTTCAGCGTCTCGGTTGTCGCCGAGAAAGGCGAGCAGAGATCTTCCGGCGGCGATTCCTGCAACCGACGCTTTTACGGGGACCTCAAGCCGGTCGAGGAGGTCGCCGCCAAGGCCGCCCGGGACGCTTATGAGGCCCTCGATCCGCGGCCGGTCAAGACGCAGAAGGCCGCGGTCATCTTCCATTCCGACGCCGCCGGCTATCTCCTGGCCGGGGTCCTCGGGGCGGTGGACGGCGAGCGCGTCCTGCAGGGCGCGAGCTTCCTGGCTTCCAAGATGGGCCAGAAGATCGGCTCGGAGCTGATGACCGTCATCGACGACGGCACACGCGAGAAGGGGATGGCCAGCGCGCCGTTCGACGGCGAGGGCGTGCCGACCCAAAAGCGGATCATCATCGACAAGGGCGTGCTGAAAGGCTTCATGTACAACGCCGCCGTGGCCAAGAGGGCCGGGGTCAAGAGCACGGGCAACGCTTCGCGCGGCGATTTCGGCAGCCTGCCGGGGATCGGACCGCATAACTTCTTAATGACCGCCGGAGCGGCCAAGCTCGATGACATCATCAAGGCCACGCCGAAGGGACTCCTGGTCAAGGGCATCACCGGCTACGGCATCAACTCCGTCAACGGCAATTTCAGCGGCGGCGTCTCGGGGTTCTGGATCGAGAACGGCAAGATCGCATTCCCCGTGAAGAGCCTGACCGTCGCCGGGACGGCCGACGAGATCTTCAACGGCCTCGACCTGGTGGCCGACGATCTGGACCTGAACCAGGGCCTGGCCGCCCCGTCCTTCCGCATCCGGCTGCTCCAGATCGGCGGGGAATGATCGGCCGAACGGGCCGGCGCAATTGCCCCAGGGCCGACCCCCGGCCCGGGATTTACGCGAAGGTCGGGCAGTTCTTGAAGGCGCGGGGCTATCTAGCGACCAAATGAAGGCTGGGCGGCCGGAAGGCGGAGGGGGAGGTCCGGCTCGGCCAAGCGGGCGCGGAACTTGGCCACGTCCATGTTCCGGATGAAGGCCGGGATGTTCAGATAGTACCAGTGGAACCCGTACCCGCCCTTCTTGAGCTCCGCGATGGCCTCGTCCTTGGTCCAATCCTGGATGACGACCCGATAGGCGGCGATCACGACGCCCGACCGGTCAGCGCCCTGTTGGCAGTGAACGAGGACCGGCTTGGGGCCGGCTTGGATCGCCTTTAAGGCCCGCACGATCTGGCCCTCCGAAAAGTGCCAGGCATGCATGGGGACCTCGACCAGGTTGAAGCCGAGCCCCTCGACGAGCTTGGCGTCAGAATGGCTCGAGCGGAGATCGATGATCGTCCGGATCCCCATCTCCTTGGCGGCTTCGAAACCCTTCCGGTCGGGCTGGCGGGAGCGGTAGAGCCCGTCGTCGATGTTGTACCAGTTGTGGATAGCCGTCGAAGCGACGGCCTGGGCCCAATTCGCGGGGCGCGGATGCGTAGCCGACGCGGGCGCGAGCGAGAAGGCTCCGGCCGCGAGGAGGACCGCCGCCATGGCGATCCCTATGGCCCTGGGGCCCTTCCGACGGAACGAACCATCTCTCATATTGATCTATTATACCTCCAGGCTGGGTCCTGGCTCCGTCATTCACCGGGAAGGGGCGGCCTGGACGTAGTGCGGCCGGGCCAGGTAGAGGCGGCCCTCGCCTTTCTCTCCGGTCGCGGGGTCGCTCAGCGTGACGTCGATGGTGATCCAATCGCCGGAGGCCGCCGACTTCGGCAGGGGCGTCTGGACGAGATAGCCGTAAAGAGCCTGGGTCAAGCTGCCGGCTTCTTGGACCTTGTTGACGCGGAGCACCTCGACGGTCTCGCCGTCTATCTTCACCGTGATGTCCTTGGCCGAAAGACCGGGGGCGATATCGATGAACGGCAGCCCGCCCAACTTATCCATGCCCCCGGCCTTGGTCACGGCGGCAATGGTCATGGTCAGGCTCATGGGCCGGAAATAGATCTGGTAGGACGGAAAGCCCCCTTGCGGCCGCCACGCGTTCAACCCGTAGACCTCGAGCCTGTCGAAACGCGGATCGATCTCGAGATCGCCAAAAGCGGGGACGTTCCAGGCCCAATATTCGAGCTTGCTGACCTGGTAGTCCTTGACGGCGGCGAAAGCGATGTACATTCCCGCCTTGACCGACATGGAATAACTCCCGTCCCGGGCGCTCCGGGTCGCGGCCGCGTTCTCGAAACGGGCCGTCTTGAGCTCGATGTCGGCGCCCTCGATGGGTTTTCCATCGAAATCGCGGACATGTCCGAAGATCCTGGCCCCGGCAGCGGGGCCGGTCGTCTGCGGGACATCTGCCGCCGTGCCGGCGATCGAGGTCAAGCCGAGGACCATGACGCTGATCAAGACATGCCATATCAAAACCCGAACGGACCCAGTCTCCATTTCTTCTCCTTTACGACACCGGCGAAACGTCAGCCTTCGATCCTATTATATCAACCTCCTGTTCGTCCGAGATTCCTTGGCGTTGATGAAGCGGCCTAGATCGGCCGGGGCCCTTCAGCGCCGAAGCGTGTCGAAAAGCGGTTGGGCGGTCCGGACCTCGGGGCCTTCGTCCGAGACCGTGACAGCAAAAATGCGGATCCGGCCGTCGTCCGGGAGAGTCAGCGTCGTCGCTCCCGGGGGCACTTCAAGGGTATAAGCGAACAGATATGAATAGGCGTAGGGATCGTTCGTGCCGTCTTGCAGGTGCCGGTGCGAGGCGAACCAGGCCACGGATGCCGGCCTGATGAAACCCGGGACGAGCGCGGCATATTCCTGGATCGTCCTGAGGCGCGGCGCGCCGCCCCGCGGTCCCGGACCGTACTCCTGCCGCGTCGTCCAGACGCGGTTGTCCCATTGGCCGATGTAACCGCCCCAGTCCTGGACCGTCAGTTCAACGGGTTTGTCGCCGATCTTGAGCGTGGCCTTCGCATCCCCGGCCGCTGACGCGGCCAGGACATAGACCCGGCCCCAGGTCCGGGCCGGGAGCGTCAGGACCTGTCCTCTCGCAGACGTGGCGTTCCGCCGGCCGGAGGGGCCGAGCGCGAACTCGATCCCGTCGTAGCCGATGCGCGCCGGGAGCATCTCCGCCGGAAGGCTGCGGCCCTCGGCGTCGAAGCCTCCGACGGGGACCTCGCCGTCCCGCGTCGTCGCATAAGCGTCGTATTCGAGCGGGATGGCTTCGAACTGGGGCCTCGCCAGGCGGACCGGAGCGGGTCCCATCTTCACCGCGAACGAGCGGACGGCGAAAGCCCCGAAGTCGGCTACGAGGGCGCCCCCTTCGAGCTTGGCCGGCCCGATGGCGTCTTCGATGCCGTTGACCTCCCGCGCGGCGACGAGCGGCGCGGCGAACGACACCTTGACCGCCTTCGCCGGCCGGCCGCTCATCTCGACCAGACGGACGATGACCTCGTCGCCCTGCTCGGCTTTCTTCAGCGCCAGGGCCCGGACGCGGTTCGACCCGACGGACATCAGCGACCACGACTTGCCGAGCGCGCCCGCGTGCGCCGGGGCCAGGAACGAGGCCGGCGGCTGGTCGAGCCGCAGGGCCTCCCAGTCCGTGCCGCCCCGGCGGAAGTCCCCGGCGTGGCCCGCGATGCCGTACAGGATCTCGTGGCGGCCCCAGTCCTGCGAGGTCTGATCCGTATAGCCGCGGCTGCCTTCGATGCCCGGCGTCCGAACCAGGGTCAGCCGTAGCGTGTGGTCGTCGGGCTTGTCCGAGCCGAACTTGGCCCCGGTGAGGATGGTGGCCCCGAACGTGCCGGACGTGTCGGTCAGGTCGACCCACTGGTGGGAGGGCATCTCGAACTGCTTTTCGGTATCGGTCGGCCGTTCGATCGTGCCGATGTCCCAGTTGTAGGTCGCGACCTTGTTCCTCGCGGTGAGGGGGAAGACCGCCTTGACGTGACTGGCCGGGGTCTTCCAATCCACGACTGTCGCGAACTCGACCCGGCCCGCTGCGCCCGCCGCGGCCAGCCTGACGGTCTGGACGAACTTCGAGCCTTCGGTCTCGCGGCTGATCTCGATCGCGACGCGGGCCGGTCCGTTCTCGACGACCCGGACCTGGGCCGGCCCGCCGACGAAGGCGCGGGCCGCCCGGCTCTGATCGGCCCAATCCATGTTCCAGGCAGGCCATTGGGCCGGCTTGTCGGTCTTGATCTCGAGGCGCGCCGGCGCGGCCAGGAGCTCGCGGCCAACCGATTTGTCATAGATGGACGCGACGTCGCCGTCCGCGTTCATGGTCACGCGGTATCGGGGGTTCTCGAGCGACGACGGTCCGACCTTGAGCGCCGAGGGCATTGGGGCCTCAGCCGGCCGGACGTCAAAGACGGCGAAACCGACGGAAGGGACCTTGGCCACGAAGAGGACCTTGCCGTTCGTGAGCTGGGCCGGAGCTTCACGGCCGTCGGGGCCAAAGACGCGGACCGCTTTGGGGGTCCCGCCGGGGAATTCGATGGCCGCCTCGACGACGTCCTCGCGCGGGATGGACAGGCCGTTGGTGACGATGACGGCCGCGCCCCGAACGCGGGTGTCGAGGGCCTCGGCGAGCGATCCGACGGCGCTCGTGAGCACGCCGCCGAATTGGTTCAGGGCCAGGACCTCGTCGTTCCACGAGTATTCATAAGCCTTGGGCAGGCTTGTCCCGGGGATGATGTCGTGGAACTGGCCGCCCATGACCAGGGTCCAGGCGTCGTTGAGCCGACGCATGGGATAGGCTCGGCCGCCCAGCCAGTCAGCCGCGACCGAGGCCCGCTCGGCGTCGTCCGCCAGGACCTCGTTGCGGCGGTTCCAGCGCTTCATGGCGGCTTGGGACGTGATCGAGCCCGCGGAATGGTTCGTCAGCTCGAGGTCGCCCTTGTAGCGCGGCAGCTTGGCCTTCGCTTCCGGGTTGACGTCCTTGAATAGCTGGTCCGACGTCGCCGAGACGACGCGGACCGGGCCGTCCCCGACCGTGACGGCCGGTGCGCCGGGCTCCAAGACGGCCTGGCCCTGGGTCACGATCTTCTCCGTGAGGGCGACCGAGCGCTCGTTAGGCGAGCCGCCCGTATCTCCGGTGCCGTAGTACATGTAGTCCGCGAAGAGGCCGGAGGCCCCGCCGTCGAGGGCGATCCGGACCGGCCAGTCGATCGCTTCGGCCCGGCGCTGAGGTTGCCCGGCCTTGGCCGGGGGCGGGGGAGGGGGCGTTTTGGATAGATCGTAGGTCACCGATCCCGTGTAATCGCCGGCGTTGAGCGCGGCGATCACGCCCCGGCCGTCTAGGCCTTCCCAGACCCCGATGTTGAAGGGAATGCCCGCCGGGGTTTTTTCGGGCGAATCCGGCCCACCGACAGGGGCGAAGGAGCCCCAGCTGAGCTTCTGGGTCGAGAATCCCAGGATGCCGCAATGGGCCAGGATGCTGGGCAGCGAGGCCGGGAAACCGAAGCAGTCGGGCAGCATGTATTCGGCGCTGGTCCGGCCGAACTCGCTCCGGAACCAGTGCGTGCCGTAGAGGATCTGGCGGATGGTCGATTCCGCCGAGGGCGAGTTGACGTCGTTCTCCTCCATCGAGGAGCCCGCCGGATACCACCGGCCGGCGGCGACATACTCCTTGACCCTCTTGAAGCCTTCCGGATAGTACTCCTTCATCATCCGATAGCGGTTGGCGCCGCTGAAGTTGAAGACGTAGTGCGGATACTTTTCGAAGAGGTCGAAATTGGTCCGCATGGTCTTGGGCAGATACTCGTGGATGGTCGTGGGGTAATCCCAGCGCCATTGCGTATCCAGGTGGGCGTAGCCGACGACGTAAAGGGTCGGCGTCTTGGGGCTGGGGGATTGGCTCACGGCTGGGCCGGGGATCGAGCCGAGGAGGATCAAACCGGTCAGGCCGGCGGCGAAGGACCGGAGGACGGCGTTTCGCATGGTGACCTCGCATCTTTGGTCCCGGCGGCGGGGCCATAAGCCTGCCAGCATAGTCCAAACCGGGCCAAAAGGGAACCCGCGTTGACTCCCGCCGGGGCCCGTGATTATCATGGGCTCATGAGCGATCGACGGCATCGGTCAAGGGTTCAAGTTCGTCTCCTGGTCGTAGGGGCCATCGGCCTGGGATGCGCGCTCGCCGCGGCCGGCCCGGCGGGCTCCTCCGTCCCAGCATCTCCGGGCGCCTCCGCGTTCGAGGTCTACGCGATCCGGTACGCGACGGCCCCGGGCTTCCCGCTCTCGTCGCTCGTGGCCGGGGCGGACCCCGGCCGGAAGATCGATATCCCGTTCATGATCTGGGCGCTCAAGGGCCGGGACGGGCGGAATATCCTCGTGGACGCCGGTTCCTATAAAGGGCCGGTCTTTGAGAGCTGGCATCTCCGGGACTTCGTCAAGCCCTCGGCCGCCATAGGCAAGATCGGGCTGGCGCCCCAGGACATCACCGACGTCGTCATAACTCACATCCACTGGGATCACGTGAACGGGGTGGACCTGTTCCCGGCGGCCCGCGTCTGGATCCAGCGCGACGAGTTCGAGCACTATGTCGGCGAATCGGGCCGGCCCAAGGACGAGGCGATCGCGCCGGACGACGCGGCGACCCTGTGGAAGCTGAAAAAGGGAGGTCGCTTGATCCTCATTGACGGGGACGCCAAGGAGATCATCCCCGGGGTGACCGTTTACACCGGCGGCAAGCACACGTTCGCTTCGCAGTATGCCGTCGTCCGGACGGCCGAGGGGAACGTGGTCCTGGCCTCCGACAACATCTACCTCTACGAGAACCTGGAGAAGCGCCTGGCGTCCGCGCAGACGAGCGACCCGGCCGCCGACTTCCGGGTCCAGGAGCGCATACTCCGCCTGGCCTCCAGCCCGCGCCTGATCGTCCCGGGACACGACCCGGATGTTTTCAAGCGCTTCCCGGAACCCGGCGACGGCGTCGCCCGCATCAAGTGACCGGCGCCGCGGCCGCCTTCTATCAGGCGTGATCGAGCGCCTGGGCCAGGTCCGCAATGAGCTCGTCCGTATCCTCGATGCCGACCGAGTAGCGGACGAGACCCTCGGGAATGCCCATGGCTTCGCGTTCTTCGGCCGTGCACTCGACGTGGCTCGTCGTGGCCGGCGGCCCGGCGATCGTCTCGACGGCTCCCAGGTTCGCCGCCCGGCGGGCCAGGCGCAGCTCGGGCAGAACGCGCTTGACCGCCCCGAACCCGCCCTTGAGCATGAAGCTGAGCACGCCGCCGAAGCCGCGCATCTGGCGGCGGGCGACATCGTGGTGCGTATGCGTCTCGAGTCCCGGGTAAAAAACGGAGGCGACGGCCGGCTGGCCCTGGAGCCAGCGGGCGATCGTCAGGGCGCTCTCGTTCTGCTGCCTGATCCTCAGGTGCAGCGTCTTCATCCCCCGGATGATGAGGAAGGCGGCCATCGGATCGAGGACGGCGCCCGTGATCTCGCGGAAATGGTAGATCCGCTGGACGAGATCGCGCCGGCCGCAGACGAGCCCGCCCAGGGCGTCGGCGTGGCCGCCCAGGAACTTGGTCGCGCTGTGGATCACCAGGTCCGCGCCGAGGGCCAGGGGGTTTTGGTTGATCGGCGTGGCGAAGGTGTTGTCGGCGACGACGACGGCGCCGGCCCGGTGGGCGGCCGCGGCGATCCGGGCGATGTCCATGACCTTGAGCGTCGGGTTGGTCGGGGTTTCCAGATAGACGACCCGGCAGCCCTTGGCGACGGCGGCCTCGATCTGCTCGTGGTCGGTCGTGTCGCGCAAGTCCGCCGTGATGTTGAACCGGGGCAGGAATTCCAGGAAGAGCTTGTTCGTGCCGCCGTAGGAATCCTTGACCGAGACGACCCGGTCGCCGGGCGAAAGCAGGGTGAAGAGCGTATTGCTGATGGCGGCCATGCCGCTCGCGAAGCTCGTCGCCGCCTCCGCACCCTCGAGCAAACGGACCTTGGTCTCGAACGCTTCGACGGTCGGATTGGTGTTCCGGGAATAGATGTGCCCGGGTTTCCGGCCGAGGGCGACATCGAGCCAGCTGTCCACATCCGGATAGCCGTAGGCCGCGCTGTAGACGATCGGGACCTGCGTGGCTCCCATGACGAGCGGATCTTCTTCGCCTCCCCAGACCGATAATGTCGCGGCCGAACGCTTGCTGTTGGGAGTCCGATCAGCCATGGGGTTCTCCTTCCTTCGAGGCGTCTCGTGAGTCAGCCGCCCTTCATAATCTCCGTCCGGCGCTCCGCTGTCAACATCCGTCAATCCCCCCGGGGCGATGGGGACTGAACGGCGCGCTCCGGCGTGGGCCTCTTCTGTCGCTTTCGCCGGGAAGAGCGGCCTGGGCAGCCGGAATTATCGTCTCGTCAGAGACGGCCTACGGGATGATCCGTCCGGGCGTTGAGCGATCTGTCGTCGTGCCGTCGCCGAGCTGGTAGTCGAAGTTGTGGCCCCAGGCCCAGACCGTGCCGTCGGCCAGGATGGCCACGGTGTGGTCGTAGCTGGCGCCCACGGCGATGACCGACGAGAGGCCGAGGACCGTGACGGCGAGCGAGCTATTGGCGTTCGTGCCGTCGCCGAGCTGCCCGAAGAAATTGAAGCCGAAGGCCCGCAGGGTCCCGTCGGCCAGGATCGCGATCGTGTGGTAAGAGCCGGCGGCGGCCGCTGCGACGTTGGACAGCCCGATCGCCTGGACCGGGGACGGCCAGAACATCGGCTGGTCCCCGATGCCGAGCTCGCCGTAATAGCCCGAGCCCCACGACCAGAGGGTCCCGTCGCCCAGGACCGCGGCGGTATGATAGCCGTTGGCCGCGATCCCCATGACCGTCGACAGCCCCGGCACCTGGATCGGGACCAGTTGCGTTGTCGTGCTGCCGTCCCCGAGATCGCCATAGGTGTTGGAGCCCCAGGCCCAAACGGTCCCGTTGGACTTGAGCGCGACGCCGTGGCGCTGTCCCGCGGCGATAGCCACCACGGAGGAAAGCCCCTGGACCGGAGCGGGAACGTAGTGGTCCGTGACCGTCCCGTCGCCGAGCTGCCCCTCGCTGTTGTTGCCCCAGGCCCAGACGGAGCCGTCGCTCTTCAGGGCATAGGTCGAGTTCTCGCCGCCGGCCACGGCGGCGACGCCCGAGATCCCCGCGGCCTGGACGGGGACGAGGCTCTGGTTCGTGGTCCCGTTGCCTAGCTGTCCGGCCAGGTTACGGCCCCAGGCCCAGACCGTACCGTCGCTCTTCAGGGCGATCGAATGGTAGTAGCCGGCGGCGACGGCGATCACGCCGGTGAGGCCCGGAACGGGAGCGGGGACCGCGGCTGCGTTGGTCGTCCCGTCGCCGATCTGGCCTTCGGTGTTCCCTCCCCAGGTCCACACGGCGCCGTCGCTCTGGGCCAGGATGGAATGATAGATGCCGGCGCCGATGCCGAATCGCTTGTATTCGCCGGTCGTCACCGAGGACGTCGTCCAGCCGCTGCGGTACGCGACAGCCTTCAGGGTCATGGTCCGGTCGACCGGGACGGGCGACGCGTAGACCGTCCCCTTGGTCACCGTCGGCGTCGAGCCGTCCGTGGTGTAGCGGATGGTCGCGCCCGATGTAGCGGTCGTGATGGCCACGTTCCGGGGCCGGGAGAAATTCCCCGGCGGCGCGCTGAACTCGGGGGCGGCCACCGTCAGTCCGATCGTGTAGGAACCCGAAGTCACCGCGGACGTGATCAAGCCCGAGAGATAGGCCACGGCCTTGAGGGTCACGGACGAAGACAAACGCACCGGGGCCGTGTAGACCGTTCCCACGGTTTCCTTAGGGGTCGTCCCGTCGGTCGTATAGCGGATGGCCGCGCCGGCGGTCGTCGTCGTGATGGCGACGTCCTGCTCGGCGCTGTACGTCCCGGGCGGTGGCGTGAACCGAGGAGGGGCGACGTGCGGGCCGATCGTGTAGGTTCCGGAGGTGACCGGCGAGTTCCTCCAGCCGGACTCGAACGCGACGGCCTTGAGGGTCAGGTCGGCCGAGACATGGACAGGGCCGGTGTACAAGACTCCGACCGCATCCGTTGGCGTCGAACCGTCCGCGGTGTAGCGGATGGACGCCCCCGGCGTCGACGTGGATATGGTCACGTCCTGCGGATCCAAATAGTCGCCTGGCGCCGGGCCGAAGACCGGCGCGGCGGCCTGGGGACCGACGATGTAGACGCCCGCCGTCACCAGCGAGGTCGTCCAGCCCGTCTGGTAGGCGACCGCCTTGAGGGTCACCTCGCCGACGGGCAGGTGGACCGGGCCCCCATAGACCTCGCCGAGGGACGCGGTCGGCGTCGAGCCGTCCGTGGTATAGCGGATCGATGCGCCTGCCGTCGTCGTCGATAGGGTGATGTCTTGAGGACTCGCGTAGGCTCCAGCCGCGGGGCTGAAGGTCGGGGCGGCCACCAGCGGCGCGATCGTGTACGTGCCGGAGGTCACGGACGAGGTCGTCCAGCCCGAGCGATAGGCGACGGCCTGGAAGGTCGTCGTTTCGGCGACATGGACCGGGGCCGTGTAGATCGCGCCGTTCGCGGTGGTCGGCGCCGAGCCGTCGGTCGTGTAGCGGATCGTCGCGTCGGCGGTCGAAGTGGCCATGACCACGTCCAGGGGCGCGGAGTAGGTCCCGGGGACGGGGGTCAGGGCCGGGGCGGCGACCGTGCCCGGCTCCGGAGCATTGTTCGCGGTCCCGCAGCCGGAGGATATCAGGAGCAAAAGGCATGATCCCAGCGCGGCAAGGTTCGCTCGTAGCTTCACGTGGCCCCTCCCAGGCCATGATAGACCCCGCCTCAGAGGGATGTCAACGCGGACCGCGGCCGGCGGGAGGCTGAGCGCCCGTCGATCAGGAGGGGCGCGCAGCCAGGTCGTCGAGGACCTTCCGCAGCCGGGCCGTCTTTTCCTTCGGGTTCAGGTCGTCGACGATCGGCAGGACGAGGTCGTGCAGGTCCTTGTCGAGCGCGTTGTCGAGCCATTCGACCGCGTGGGCGACCGAATGGCGCGTCCCGACGGCGATGTTCTGATAGGCCCGGCGGATGTCCGCCTGCGGATAATACAGACCGAGCAGCTTGAAGATGTTGCCGAACGTGGCCTCGAGGTCCTTGAGCAGCTCGGACCGGCGGGCCGTGTCGTCCGGGCCTGGCCCGCGTTCCTGAAGGTCGATGAAGTCCCGGCAGAACTTCTCGATGAGGGCGTAGGTCTTCCTCCGGGCCGCGGCCGTCGACATCGGGATGTCCCCGCGCTCGGTCCGCAGACGGTCGAGGGCTTCGATGATGGCCTTGTCGAGGTCGCCCGCCCCATACTCGAGCTCTTCGGTCAGGGACCGGACGGCCGGCCGGGTCCCGATCCGGCCAAGGGCCTCGACGGCCGCCGCCCGCTCCGCAAAGGCCGCGGCTCGGTCGAGCAGGCGGCGCTCGAGCGGCCCGACGGCCTTGTCGCCGTAGGCCCGCAAGGCCTCGACCGCGTCCTCGAAGGTCACCGGAAGGCCGAGCTTGCGGATGATCGCCGGGATACAGTCCTCGTTCTTGAGCCGGGCGGCGCTTTTCAAGGCCAGGCTCGAAACGCCGGCGCTGGAGTCGCCGATGAGCCGGGGAAGACAGCCCGCCAGGGCGGAGGAGGGGCTCATCAGGCCGATGGCCTTGGCCAGCTCCATCTTCTCAATTTCGGCCCCCTTTTCGAGCAGCTTCTCCGCGTAGGACCCCATCACTCGCTGATAGTCCTCGAGCGACAGGATGATGGGGATCTCGGTCCTCATGTCGTCGGACGGAAGCTCGTTGAGGGTCGCGGGGATCAGGGCCTCGGTACCGGTCTCGAGCCGGTCGCTCAGGGCCCTGGCCCGGATCTCCTCGGTCTTGGCCGCGATGACCTTTTGGAGTTCCGGCGTGAGCCTGTTCTGGGCCAGCAGATCGAACAGGTGCAAGGCGTAGAGGACCGAGCTGTAGTTCCGGCTGTCCACGGTGTCGAAGACCAGCTTGGCGTACTCGACGTCGACCTTCTCGGCCAGGCCGAGCTCGGCCGGCTCCCACAGCGGCTGGATGTTGTCCTTGAGAACGGCTAGATACTCCCGCCCGACTTTGCGGCCGATCCAGATCCAGGCCACCAGGAAGGCGATGAGGACCCAGCTCAAGTACCGGGCCAGTTGAGGATCGAACCGGGGCGTGAGCACGTCGACCTGCTTGTTCATGACCAGGGCGAACGCGAGGAGCACGACCGCGCCGGCCACCTTGGCGAACTGGCCGACGAACATCTCGATGAACGCCTTGGCTTTGTGCCGGAGGCGGGCCGGGATGGGGATGTACATGATCTCCCGGAACGGGTGGTTGACCGAGAAGGACAGCCCTTCGTCCAGGCCTCGCATGAGCAGGCCGGGGACGAGGCCGAACGGGGCCAGGAGCACGGCCACCGACCCGGCCAGGAGCACGGCCGGCGTCAGCAGCAGGGTACGTGGCGCGGTCAGCCGCTTCAGCAGATAGCCGGCCATCAGCAGGTTCAGGACGAAGGCGAAGACGGTCAGCGCGGCCTCGAAGAAGCCGAAGAAGGCCTGCAACGAGGCCTGGCGCGGGTAATGGCCGTAGGCGGCCGAAAGGAACTGGAATTCGATGCCCGTGGAGACGACGATCCCGATGGCCACGATGGCCGCGATCAGGGCCAGGAAACGGTCTCTCCGGACGGCCCGGAAGCTCTCCAGGATCCCCGTGCCCCAGTTTTCCGCCTGCTCGATCGGGCCCCCTGTCCGGCCGCCTTCGGCCGGGCGCGATTCGTGCAGCCGATAAATGGCGTTGACGACCCCGACGCAGCCGAGCAGCATGGCGCAGGCCAGCGGCAGCAGTAACGGCCCGAGCCGGCCCTCGGACAGGAGAGCCACGATCAGACCGCCCAGGACGCTGCCCGACAGCCCGCCGCTGTTGAGAAAGACCATCAGGCGCCTGGCCTGGCGCGGGTTGTAGACCTCGCTGACCGTCATCCAGAAGCCGGTGATGAGGACCGTGATCAGGACGCTGGCCCAGACCCAATAAACGTAGTTCAGAGCCGCGCTGCGCCGGCCGGCCTCGGTCTCCAGCAGCCATTGAAGGACGCACCCCGAAACCGCGAAGAACACGAGGCTGGGGACGATCAGGGCGCGGAGCGACCTGCGGACCCGGAACTTTGTCTGCATGATGACGATCAGCCCCGTGGCGACGACGGCCAGGAGGTAGACGACCGGCAGCCACCCGACGCCTTCCTTGAACAGGAAGTTGCTCGTCCGCAGGGCGTTGACCATGGTGTAGGGGGCGGCGATCAGGAAGAAATAGGCGAAGATCAGGCGGGCGAGCTTCCGTTCGCCGGGCTTGATCTCGACGATCTGGCGCAGGACCCTCGTCGGCCGGCTCGTACCCATGCCGCCTTCCCCCCTCGGTCAGGCTGGGCCAAGCCTAACAAGAAAGGAGACCTGAGTCAAACCGGTCTCAGCCGCCTGTTGACACGGTTCTCATCGGCTCCTATAGTTTGGCCGGGACTCGATCATGAAGATCCCGCCGCGCGGCTTCTATGCCCGACCGACGAGCCTTGTGGCCCGCGAACTGCTGGGCAAGGTCCTGGTGCGGCAGATCGGGGAGCGGAGGCTGGCGGGGCGGATCGTGGAGGTCGAGGCCTACACCGAGGATGACCCGGCCAGCCACGCGTTCCGCGGCCGGACGCCGCGGAACAAGGCCTTGTTCGCTCAGGTCGGGCGCGCCTATATCCATCAGACCCGCGGCCACTATGGCTTGAATGTCGTCGCCAAGACAGGCCGACGGGCCGGCGGGGTCCTCATCCGATCGCTCGAGCCGCTTGCCGGGATCGACCTGATGCGGCGGTCAAGAGGCGATGTCGGCGAGGGACGGTTGGCCAGGGGCCCCGGCAACCTGGCCCGGGCGCTGGGGATCGATCTGGCGCTCTATGGCGCCGACATGACCAGGGAGGGGCCTCTGTTCATTGCCGATGATGGAGCGCCCCGGCCCAAGGTCCGGCGGACGGTCCGGATCGGCGTCACCACGGCCCGCGACAAGCTCCGCCGTTTTGTCATCGACGGCAGCCCGTTCATCACCCGGCCGCGTCTGGTCTGACGCGTCCGACCGGCACTTTCTTCAGGGCGGGATTTGTGCTATATGTTCCGGCAAGAGGAGAGCCATGGGCGTCACCTGCCCGCGTTGCCAGGCGGAGAATCCCTCCGACTCGAAGTACTGCAAAGAGTGCGCGACGCCCTTGCCCCGTTCGGCCTCCGAACCAGGCGCTTCCACCAGGACGATCGAGACCTCCCGGGACGAGCTGACCTCCGGAACCACGTTCGCCGGCCGCTACCAGATCGTCGAGGAGCTCGGCGGCGGGGGCATGGGCAAGGTCTACCGGGCCCTCGACACCAAGGTCGGAGAGGAGATCGCCCTCAAGCTCATCAAGCCCGAGATCGCGGCTGACAGGGCCACGATCGAGCGGTTCAAGAACGAGCTCAAGATCGCCCGGAAGATCGTCCACAAGAACGTCGGCCGGGTCTATGACCTGAACGAGGAGAGAGGATCCTACTATTTCACGATGGAATACGTCCGGGGCGAAGACCTGAAGGCCTTCATCCAGACCTCCGGGCAGATGGCGGTCGGCACCTCCCTCCGGATCGCTCGCCAGGTCGCCGAGGGACTGGCCGAGGCCCACGAGCTGGGGATCGTCCACCGGGATCTCAAGCCCTCGAATATCATGATCGACCGCCACGGCAACGCCCGGATCATGGATTTCGGGATCGCCCGATTGACGGGGACGAAGGGCGTCACCGGCGGGAACGTCATGATCGGGACTCCCGAATACATGTCGCCCGAACAGGTCGAGGGCAAGGAGGCCGGTTTCGCGAGCGACATCTATTCCCTGGGGGTCCTCCTCTTCGAGATGCTGACCGGCCGCGTGCCGTTCGAAGGCGAGACGGCCCTGAGCGTCGCGGTCAAGCAGAAGAGCGAGGCGCCGCCCGATCCGCGGACGCTGAATCCCCAGATCTCCGAGGACCTCGACCGGGTCATCCTCAAGTGCCTCGAGAAGTCCAAGGAGAAGAGATATCGGACGGCCGCTGAGTTCCTGGCCGCCTTGGCCCTGGCCGAGAAGTCGTTGCCGACGACCACGCGGGCGGCAGCCGTCCCCAAGCCGACGACCTCCAAGGAGATCACGGTCCGGCTGCCGTCCAAGAAGGTCTGGATCCCCGCCGTGGTTGTCCTTCTGGCGTTGGCCGCACTCATCGTCTGGCAGTTCATCCCCAGCCGGGAGGCGGACCGGCGGACGATCGCCGTCATCGGCTTCAAGAACCAGAGCGGCGACGCGGATCTCGACTACCTGCGCGAGGCCATCCCGCACCTCCTGATTACCAGCCTCGGGGAATCCAAGCGCCTCCGGGTCACTTCATGGGAACGGATGAAGGACCTCCTCCGCAACACCGGTCGCGAGGCGAGCGCCATTTTCGAGGAGGACGCCGGTTTCGAGGCCTGCCGGAAGGAGGGCATCGAGGCCATCGTCCTCGGCAGCTTCGTCAAGGCTGGCGACACGTACGCGACCGAGGTCCAGGTCCTGGACGCTTCGACGAAACACCTCCTCAAGAGCGCCTCAGCCAAAGGGACCGGGATCGACAGCATCCTCAAGTCCCAGATCGACGAGATCAGCCGGACGATCCGTCGCGGCATCGCACTGCCGCCGCTCAAGGTCGATCTGCCGACGAAGAAGATCATCGACCTGACGACGGGCTCGATGGAGGCCTACAACCTCTATCTCAAAGCCCAGCAGGCCTTATATGATTTCTTGTGGGCCGATTCGAAGGCTTATGCTGAGAGGGCCGTCGCTGTCGATCCCTCGTTCGGTCTCGGCTACTATGTCCTGTCGCAGGCGGCCAACAACCTCCTCGATTACCCGGCGCGCGACGCGGCGCTTGAGAAAGCCATGAGGTTCTCGGCCAGGGCTACGGACAGGGAGCGGCTCCTCATCGAGGCGCAGTATGGGTCTGTCATCGAGCACGATGCCGCCAAGCGCCGCCGGCTCCTGACGCAGTTGCTTGATCGCTATCCGGATGATAAGAGTGCCCATTACGAGCTGGCGATATCCTTGGGCAATGCCGGCCGCTATCCGGAGGCCATCGCCGAATATGAGAAAAGCGTGGAGATTGACGCCCGGTACGCGCCAGCCTTCAATCAGCTCGGCTATTCCTATGCGGCGATCGGGGATTTTGCCCAGGCCATCCGGAATTTCCAGCGTTATGCCGAGCTGAGACCCGGCTTGCCCAATCCGGTCGATTCCATCGCCGAGATGAACATGTTCCTCGGCGACCTGGACGCGGCCATCACGACCTACAAGAAAGCTCTGGCCATCAAGCCGGATTTCTACAATTCTTGCGTCGGCTTGGCCTATGTCTGCGCGCTCAAGGAGGATTACCCGGAAACAGGCCGTTGGTTGGAAGAGGTTTCTAAGAGGGCGCCGACGGACCAGGCCAAGATGGAGGGGGCTTACCTCAGGACTTTCTACGATCATCTTCTCGGGCGAGATGAGGCCGCGGTCGCCCGCCTTCTTCCTCTTCGGGGCGTGGCGGAAAAATTTAAATTCAACTATGGCGTCGCCGCCGCAGACTTCATTTTGGGCCATATTTACCTGGACCGAAAGGAGTTCGATAAGGCCCGGCAGGCCTTTGGATCCTGGGCAGAATACGAGAAGGGAAACTCCCGAGGCGAGGATTATTCCGTCGCGATCTTGGATTTCTTATCAGGAACCGTTGACCTTGGCCAGGGACGGCTCGAGGCCTTGAAGGGCCGGCTGGCCGAAATGGAGAAGATCCTCCCGGGGCTCGATCCAGGTCGGAGGATAAGTCTCACCGAAGCCTATTTCGTCTTGGCTGCGGAGGCAGCGCTGGCCGGGAATTCGGTCGATGAGGCTATCGACCTCGGACAGAAGATCGAGGTCGGGGTCCTGAGGTCGGTCAACACGAACACCTCGATCCCCTACAATCTCCCGTTCCTCAAAGACGTCCTGGCTCGGGCCTATTGGAAGAAAGGTGAGCTCGATAAGGCCATTGCCGAATACGAGCGTCTCACGACGATCGATCCGAGAAGCCGGCTCCGCCGGCTGATTTCTCCCCTTTATCATTACCGCTTCGGCCGGGTCCTGGAAGAGAAAGGCGAGAAGGACCGGGCCAGGGGCGAGTACCAGAAGTTCCTCAAGTATTGGGCCGATGCCGATCCGGACTTCTCCGAGCTCAAGGATGCCCGGACGCGTCTGGCCGCATTAGGCGGTAGAGCTTCCCACTAGACCCGGCTCGGCCGGGATTCCCCTGTCTCTCTTCGAGAACAGGTAGGCCCACGGGATGGCGATCAGATCGCCGACGATGTAGCCGAGGAAAACGACCGTTATCATCACGATATAGAGCGGGAATTGCCCTTTGAGGAAGAAGGTGAGCGCACCCACGACGATCCAGATCGGCTTGTAGACGAGCTGGAGAAGCAGAAGAGCCACGAATTTCAGGGGGAAGCGCAGGGCCGGGATGGCGACGAGGCCCGCGCCAAGGATGATGCTGCCGTAAAGTTTGAGGGCGGTCGGGTCGTCGACGGGAAAGCCAAAAAGCGAATGGAGCAGTCCGGGGAAGGCCAGCATGGCCAATCCGAACCCACCCGCTGTGACGATGGTGTAGATATACATCGCTCGGAGCCAGCCCCAGCGCACAACGAAGCTCTTTTCCATCGGGAACCTCCTCATGATCCGTTTGATCTCACGTCCCACTAAGGGACGTATTTCTTCAGGCTTAACATGACCCAGTCATCGCTGTAATGCCCGTAGTGGCTCTCGATGGTCAGGTTCTTCAGGTCGCATAGGGACTGGGCCCCCTCGATGATGTCCGCGTCGACGCCAAAATATCCGGGGTACTGGCCATCCGGGCTAATGAATTTGAGGATCTCCTTGGCCGTCGTGTACCTGATGCCTGCCGATCCGGCCGCCGCGAGCTCGTCGAGGATCCTTTTGTTCAGGGCGTCGTAGCGCCACTGGGAATCCTGGATCAGCTTGCCGAAGATGGTTTTCAGCCACGGATGCATGGACGTGTACCGCATCTCCGGGATGACGAAGTGATTCGTCGTTAGGACCACATCGTCCCGGGATTCTCTCTGCGGCGGAAAATAGAACGGACCGGGGCAATTCGCGTCTTCATACGTCTCATTGAAGTGACCGTACTCATCCAGGGCGTTAGGGACCAGGGTCCCGCCGAGGCGCCCGAACAGGCTCTCGTTGAAATCCAGGTAGGCCGGATGGTAGGCGTAGTCCGCCCCTCGGACCATGACCCCCAGGTTCTGGGACGCCGTCGAGTGGCTCGCCAGGAAGCTCCGGCCCGGGAGCGGAGGATGCCGGTTGAAGAGGCATTTCTTGACGTACTTTTTGGGGGGGAACGAAACGAAATCGATCTGGTCGCGGGCATCGACCGTCTCCACGACGCAGGCCTTGTCGGTCGTTCCGTCGGCGACGATGTAGATCCAGGGGACTGTCCGGGGGGCGTTAATGATGACGGCGACCGCGGCGTCCGCGTCGGCGGCCCTCTCAACGACGTCGCGGTTCAAAACGAGGGAATTGAGGCCCACCTTCCTGACGTCGGCGGCCATCGACGGGACGACCTCCACCCCGATCGCCACGCCCCGGCGGTTCATCCCGGTGACGCTGCCGACCATGCCCGGCGCCGTGAGGCTGACGAAGGGGAGCCGGTTCGGGGCGCCGGGGTCCTCGGGATTGCCGATGATGTGGCAGGCCCGCTCACCGAAGATGCCCGCCGTTGGGAACATGAAGTCCCGGCCGAAGAAATGCTCGTTGCCGGCCGCGGCCTTGGACAGCGAAAAGCCGTTGCACATCACCGACCTTCTTAGCGTCTTGAAGATGCCACCCATGCTGTAGACGTTGCCGAGGAACCAATCGATCCCGAAATTGAGGACCAGCAGGTCCTTCTTGTTGACCCCCGTATCGGGGTTGGCAGCGCGGCAGCCATCGAGGATCCCATCGATCTCCTGGAGGTATTCGGGAGGGACGAGATGCGCAGGGGCGGCCCCGGGAGCCACGGGCTGGGTGAAGACGGCGATGAGTCGGGCGAACATCTCCCCGAGGGCCGCCTTGATCGTGGTCATGATATCCGTCTCATGGTCGTCGTGCGGATCGGCCTTCGCCCGCGGATGCCAAAAGAAGAGCTCCCAAACCATGTTATCGACGAAGTGAGTGGCCATCTCGCGGATGTCCTCTTCGGCCATCAACCCAAGAAGATGCCCCATCTCCCTGTGAGTCCCTTCCAGATAAAAGGCCTTCTTCGGTTTCTGCGGATCGCCTCCGCTGAACGCCGTGCCGTGTTCGGCGGCCACCCCCAGCTTGCCGTTCCATCGGACGTTGTTGACGACCTTGAAGCCCTCCGATTCAAAGGCCGCGGTCAATTGCTGAAGATCATAGCTCGACATGTTTGTAACCCCCTTGGGCTGATTCTAGGGCCGTTTGCGGAGGAATAGCAAGCCCCTGCCCCAGGCTCTTAGCGCGGCCGCGATGGCCGGTCTTGAGGCGGGCGGGCGTCTGCCTGGCGGGACCCCCCCGGTCACCGTCTGGGGTCGATGCTCACCTTGGTCGAGGAGCCGGGAATGCCGGCCAGCGGGCCGGGCTTACGGATGCCGCCTGGCGCGGCCTGGCCGACGATATCGAGCAGGAAATGCCTGCCGGCCGGGACCTGGGGCACGGCGCCGGCGATCGACCAGGTCATCGTCAGCGCGTCGAGGTCGACGTCGATGGCCATGTCGGCATAGGCCCCGTTCTTATCGAAGCCGAAGAACCGCTGCCAGGCCGGGAGGTCGAGCTGGAGCGTGGTATTGGCGTCGGGGATCCAGTTCAGGCCGCGGCCGACGCCCTTGGTCTCGTCCCGAACCTCCCCCCAGTCCTTGGTGTAGAGGTTGTAGTCGGCCGTGTTGTCCTGGTTCGAAAAGTCGATCGACTTGCCGCAGCGGTAGAAGATGTTGGCCAGGACCTTGTTCCTCCGGGTCGTGCCGCCCCGCCCGCTGACGATCCGGCCCTCGATGTTGCGGAACTTGATGGCCGCGTCCTGGGCGAGGCCGATCAGGTTGTGGGCGACGACCGTATCGTCGCTGCCGTCGACGGTGATGCCCCAGCCGCCGTGGCCGGGCATGTTGTAGGACCCGCCGCCGGCGCCCTCAGTGGCCTTCCAGATGATGTTGTTGTCGAGCATGTTGGGCTCATGCGAAGCCTCGAGGTAGATGCCGCCGCGGAGCGTCTCGAGATTGTCGCCGAAGACATTGCCGGTGATGCGGTTGTTGGCGTTCTCGTAATCGATCCAGATGGCCTCGGCGTGGATGGTATGGCGGATGACGTTCCGCCAGACGAGGCAGCTCTTGGCGAAATGGAGCTTGATCCCGCCCGTCTCCCAGGCCAGCTCGACGTCGCGGTCGCCGATGTGCTCGATGAGGTTAGACTCGATGAGCGTGCCCTGGACGCCAGCCCCGGCGATGCCGCAGACCCCGGCCTCGTCGATATGGTTGCGGCGGACGATGGCCTGGCCGATGACCGCCGGCGGGATCATGTCCCAGTCTTGGGCCCCGATGTCGAGGGCGACCGCGTTGGCTTCCCTCAGCGTGCAATCTTCGATGATCCAGTGGTGGCCGCGGCTCATCGAGACGAGACCGCGCTGCGGCGGCGGAAAGGCGTTGGCGCCGTGTTCGAAGGTCAGACCCTTGATGCGGATGTAGCCGAGGCCGGTCGTTCGGGGCGCGAACACCTGCTCCTGGACGGCGAGCTCGACCTCGTGGACCGCCGGGTCGGCGTCCCCGGGCAGGCGGACGTGGATGGCGAGGCCATTGTGCTCGCACCAGAACGCGCCGTCCGACCGGCCGAGCTCCTGGTAGAGCTCGACCTGCTTGAGGCGCCGGCCGTCGACGAAGACCATGCCGCGGCGCACGAGATGGCGCCACAGCTCCTCGGGCTTGGGCATCAGGTAGATGCGGTTCTGCATGATGCTGGCCATGCCGAAGGGGTTGTAGCCCTGGAAGTCGATGTCTTCGAGGCCGCGCCGATAGATCTTGACCGCCGAGCGGTCGAGGCCGGGCGCCGTCAAGCGATATTCCGTCGACGGCAGCCAGCCCGTCTGGACCAGGCGCGAGCCCTTGACCACGACCTTGGCCCCAGGCGCCGCCTCGTAGCTGATCATCTTGTCCGGGGCCGTGCCGCCGCGGGCCGGGTCGACGCGCTCGCGGTAAACCCCTTCTTTGATGACCACCCTCTCGCCGGGCTCGAGGACCTGCGCGGCCCGGTTGATGGTCAGGAAAGGAAGCTCGCCCGTGCCTGGGTTCGAATCGGCGGCCCGCGGATCGCGATTGTCCACGTAATAGGTCCGGGTCGGCGAGGACGGCCTTTCCCAGGACATGAACTCGGTCCCGTCCGGAAGCAGGACGCCGGTCCCGAGCTTTTCGGGCGCCAGCGGGGAGGCGATCCCCGCCAGCCCTGCGAGGGCGACCAGGACCGGAATAAGCCAGACCCATCGGGCGGCGGGAAGGCGCCCTGGATCTCCCCCGTGGACGACGCGAGCCTTTAACATCGTTCCCTCCGATCGTGCGGATGATAGACCGCGTTCGGACGGCAAGTCAAGGCGATGAGGCAGAACGCGACCGTCCTCGAAAGGGGACAGGCTTGGTCGGCGTCGCCATGCGCTGCGCGCGCTAGCCGGCGACGGCCCGGATCTCCGAAGGGACTGTCCCGGCCGGGGACCGAACCACCACAGAGTCTTAACATCGGCGGCCGCGGCACGTAGAATGGTATGTATCATGAATAGGATCATCCACCCCGGTCTCATCCTCGTCTTTGCCGTCGTTGCCGGCCTTCTCCTGGCCGCGGCCCCCGCGCCGGCGGACCGCGTCATCCCCAACGATCCCTACTTCAAATATCAGGCCAGCTTCCTCAATCCCGGCGGGAAGATCACGATCGAGCGGACCTCGTCCAAGCCTTCGCCGGTGACTTACGAAGCTCTGGAAGGCATCGACGCCAACGTCACCCGGGCCTGGGCCCTTTCGACCGGCCGCCGTGACGTCGTGGTCGCTATCTTGGACGACGGCTTTTTCTATGCCCATGAGGACCTGGCCGGCAATATCTGGGCCAATCCCGGCGAGTCGGGCCCGGACGCGACCGGCCACGCTAAGGAAACCAACGGCGTCGACGACGACAAGAACGGCTATGTCGACGACGTCATGGGCTGGGATTTCGCTTTCGACGATCCCGATCCCGACTGCTATGTCTTTGACGGGATGGACCGGACGCGCATCCAACCCTATTGGCACAGCATCTCGGCGCTGGGCATCATCGGGGCGCGGGGGAACAACGGCATCGGCGTCGCCGGGATCAACTGGGACGTTTCGATGATGCTGCTCAAGATCGGCGCCCAAGGCGTCGGCCGGAACGAAAAGGACACCCTCAGGCCGGGGCGGGCGGCCAAGGCCATCCGCTACGCGGCCGACAACGGCGCCAGGGTCATCAACTGGAGCGGCTTCGTCAGCGACCCGACCCCGGAGGCCCTGGCGGAGCTGAGATTGGCCATCGAATACGCCGGCCGGAAAGACGTCCTTCTCGTCGTCGGGGCCGGCAATTCCGGGCTCGATATCGACCGGCCCGAGAACCTCACCTATCCGGCCTGCTTCGATCTCGACAACATCCTGACCGTGGCCATGATCGACTTCCAGGGCCGGCTCGTCCGCTACCAGGCGGGGGACCGCTGGCTCGGTTCGAACTTCGGTCGACGGAAGGTCGACATCGCCGCGGTCGAGCAGAACTTCTCCACTTTCGTCGAGAACGGCCGTAGCTCCTATCGGCTGGCCGGCGGGACCTCCAACGCCGGGCCCGTGGCGGCAGGGGTCGCCGCCCTGACCCTTTCGGTCGCTCCGCGGCTGAGCGCCCGGCAGCTCAAGCAGATCCTGATGGACACTGTGACACGTCTTCCGGGCCTGGACGGAAAGACCGTCTCGGGGGGAATGATCAACGCCTATGCGGCGCTGAAGGCCGCGCGCTCCCGCGGATGATCGGCGAGCCGCCGACCCGGGACCTCTTGCGTTAACGCGCTAACTTGACCGTCGCCGTCAGGATCCGCGACGGATCGCTCTCCGAGACCGCCCGCAACGTGACGGTCGCGGACTTGGCCGCCTGGGGTCCATGGACGATAAAGACCGTGATCGGGCTTTCGCCGCCCGCCTTCACGGCGGCCAGGGCATTGAGCAGACGCGCGCTCCAGCCCTGGCCCTCGACCGAGGCCGACAGCCGATAGACGTCGGAGCCGAAAGCGGAACCGGCTTCCGTCCCCGCGGGGGCGGAGGCGTTGACCAGGGCGAATGAGACGGGAGTGAACCCCGGCCCGGCCGGGAGTCCATCTTTGAACGGGGATGGCGCCATGAGGACATCCTTTCGATCCCGCGGCCCCGCCGCGTCGAGCGAGCGGACGGCCAGCTTGTAGACGAGGATCCCGTCCTTGTCGCGCCGGAGGTCGACCAGGTAGAAATGGAGTCGGTTGGGCGCGTCTTCCCACTCGAACGGGCTGCCCGCGTCGAGCCCGGCGTGAAAGAGGGCGTCGTTGAGCTGGCGATAGTCGGCGACCGTCCGCATGACCTTTTCGCCGTCGGGCCTGATGTAATCGACCATGGCGATGTCTTCGGGGTGGGCGTCGATCACCCAGATGTAGCTGTTGAACTCGTTCGGGCCGCCGTTCCGGCCGCGCAGGGAGTCCTTGTTCTTGGCGATGAGGACGCCGCTGTCGGGCGTGAACGAATCGTAGCCGATGCGCTGGACGACCTCGAGGGTGTAGAAGCTGTAGTTCGGGGTGCCGGGGGAGAGGGGGTTCGTGGCCGGGTCGTCGGGCGGCGTGAGGTCGCCCGGCTTCTCGCCGTCGAAGCGGACGATGATCCCGGTATATGTGCCGGGGAGAGGGTCGACGGCCCGGGCCGTGACCTCGGCCACGGCCGTCCCATTGGCCGCGAGCGAGGCCCGCCCGACCGTGAGCAGGTCCGACTCGCCGATGAACTTGTTCTCGAGACGGTTGCGGACCATGAGCCCGGCCGGCATGAAGGCCCCCTGCGTCGGCGGCGCGACCCAGCGCTTGTGAGGCCCGCCCGGCCCGTTGAAGCAGCCGCGGTCCATCATGTCCCAAGTCCCGGCGGCGACGCGCCGATAGGGCTTGACGTAGGGGTTGTTGTTGAGGTCGGGCAGGCTGAAGGCGAAGTGGCCGAGCTCGTGGGTGATGGTGCCCGAGTTCTCCCCCTGGCGGATCGAGGACAGGCCCCATTGCTGCGCCCCGGCCAGCCAGCTCGTCCACGCGACATAGCGGGTCGGGACCCAGCGCGGCTTGGCCGGGTTCGGGTTGCCCCACGCGGCCGGGATGTCGTCCTTGGTGTTGAACTTCATCTCGCCGAATTCCTGCCAGACGCCCGTCTCGTCGTAGCCCGCGTAGAGGCGGAGGACGGCGTCGAAATCCTTGCGGACGTCCCGTCCCACGGCGGCCGTCCAGATCTCGTCGCAGTCGCGCTCCATGCGGCCGTCGGCGTGGCTGCCGTCTGGGGTCTGGTCGTTCTGGCCGAATTCGTTGAGGCCATAGTGCCAGAACGGCTTGGGCATGCGGTAGGGGCCGAAGGCCGCGACCTCGGTGATGCCGAACCGGCCGCGCGACTGCTCCATCCAATAGCCATTGATGGTCTGGCCGTGATTGACCTGGCCGGGCTTCATCCAGAAGTCGGCGTAGAACCGGGGCACGAGCTCGCGCGCGATGGGCTCGATCTGCGGATTGCCGAAGGGATCAGAGCCCCTCGCCCTGGTCATGACGAAGGGCTGGTCCGGGAAGTCGATGCCGACGACGGCCAGCTTGAAGCCCCGTTGCGGCTTGAGGGAGGGGTCGGCCCAGTTATGCCCGGGGATGGGCCGATAGTCCGCCCAGGTCATGGTGTCCTGGTCCCTGACCCGTTGGGGATCGATCGGACCGGGAGGGGCGATGCCGGTCTTCGGAGCGGGCGGGCCGCCCGCGTTCAGGGCCAGGACGAGGCTCAAGAGGCCGGCGGCCGCGGTCAGTCGGATTCTCTTGGGTCGAGCCATGGTGCCTCCTCGGGCCGGGTGAAGAGAAGCGATTGCCCTATAGTTTAGCCCAGATCGGGGGATACGCCAAATAAATGGGGACGTTTCTATTTAATTATTTCATCTTCTGATAAATGGGCCTCAAATGAATAAAGAAAATAGAAACGTCCCCATTTTGGCGCCTTGACTTAACTGAATGGATACTGATATATCAGCGGACTGAATGATCGCTTGCCGGAAATCTGCCTGCGGATCAGCCGCCTCGGCCCTTGCGTTAGCCTTGGTTTGGCTGGCCGTTCTTGCGGCCGCGGCCCCGTTGCCCCAAGGCCAGGCCGCCTCCATGCCGGATGATCCGCGGACCGTCAGGACCGTCGCCGCGGTCCCGGCCGGGGGGCCCATTGTCATCGACGGCCTTCTCTCCGAGCCGGTCTGGCAGACGCCCGGCGCCGGGGGCTTCACTCAGCATGACCCGCTCGACGGCCAACCGGCCAGCGAGCCGACGACCGTCTGGGTCGCTTTCGACAACCGCTGTCTCTATGTGGCCGCCCGGCTGGCCGATTCCGAGCCCGGCCAGATCGTCGGCCGCCTCGGCCGGCGCGACGGGGACGTCCAGTCGGATTGGTTCCACGTCGGCCTCGATCCCTACCACGACCGGCGCAGCGGCTACTTCTTCGGCGTCAATCCCCTCGGCTCGATCGAGGACGGCGCGATCTCGAACGACACGGACACCAATACGACCTGGGACGGCGTCTGGGACAGTGCCGCCCACATCGACGATGCCGGCTGGACGGTCGAGATCCGCATCCCCTTCGACCAGATCAGGTTCAAGAGCGCCGGAGTCCAAGTCTGGGGCATCAATTTCGAGCGCATCATCAAGCGCAAGAACGAAGAGGATTTCTTCGCCTGGGTGCCGAAGGAGGAGAGCGGCCTGGCCTCGCGGTTCGCCGAGCTCACCGGTCTGGCCGCGATCGCCGCGGGCGGACGTCTCGAGATCTCGCCGTTCGCCCTGACCAAGGCGACCCTGAGCCCGGCCGTCGCCGGGGACCCCTTCCACACCGGTCGCGAGGCCGGGGCCAACGCGGGCTTCGATCTCAAGGGCGGGCTCAGCAGCAACCTGACCCTCGACGTCTCGGTCAACCCGGATTTCGGCCAGGTCGAGGTCGACCCCGCCATCATCAATATCAGCGACGAAGAGACCTATTACCAGGAGAAACGGCCGTTCTTCATCGAAGGCTCGAGCATCTTCAACTTCGGCCGGGGCGGGCCCAACGTCTATCGCATGTTCGGCTGGGAGGACCCGGACCTCTTCTACAGCCGCCGCATCGGCCGCAGCCCGCAGGGACGGCCTGCGACGGCCGGCTTCTACGAAATGCCCGACTGGTCGACCATCCTGGGCGCGGCCAAGGTGACGGGCAAGATCGGCCGCGACTTCAATCTCGGCGTCGTCAGCGCGGCCACCGCCCGCGAGTACGCCACGATCGATGTCGGCGGCGACCGATCGACGGCCGAGGTCGAGCCCTTCAGCTATTACGGCGTCGCCAGGGGCCTGAAGGAGTTCGGCCAGGGCCGCAGCGGCCTCGGCTTCATGGCCACGACCGTCGCCCGGGACCTGCGCGGCGGCGCGCTCGAGGACGCCCTCACCAGGGACGCCTTGGCCTTCGGTGTCGACGGTTGGACCTGCCTCGGCAAGGACCGGGATTGGGTCGTTGCCGGCTGGGGCGCCGGGACCACGGTCCACGGCAGCACGGAGGCCATCACGGCGCTCCAGCTGTCGTCCCTTCACTATTTTCAGCGGCCGGACGCCGACTGGGTCTCGGTCGACCCCCACGCGACGTCCCTTTCGGGCTGGGCCGGCCGCCTGTACGTCAACAAGCAGAACGGCAGCCTCGTCTTCAACGCGGCGATCGGGGCCATGTCCCCAGGCTTCGAGGCCAACGACCTCGGCTACCACAACCGCGGCGACCTCATCAACGGGCATGTCGAGACCGGATACCGCTGGCTCCGGCCGGGCCGGACCTTCCGCAAGGCGTCGGTCATCGCGTCCTACTACCGGAACTACGACTTCGGCTGGAACCGTGTCGGCGAGTACGTCTACCTCGACGGCAAGGGGACGTTCCTCAATTACTGGACGGCCGCCCTGCACCTCGATTGGGAGCCGCCCAAGTACAGCCATTGGCTGACCCGGGGCGGGCCGATGGCCTTCTACCCGGCGGGCGAGACCGTCCGCGTCGAGCTCGAGGGCGACGACCGCAAGCCGCTCGTCCTCGAGGGCAGCGCCCAATACCGCTATCACCCGAGCGGCGGGTACAACTATACGTTCACCGCCGGCCTGACCTGGAAGCCGAGCCCGAACTTCTTCCTGTCTGTGGGCCCGAGCTACACCTGGCGCTATTCCCAGGGGCAATGGGTGAAGAGCGTGGTCGATCCGCTCAAGACCTCGACCTATGGCGTCCGGTATGTCTGCGCGGACATCCATCAGATAACATTGCCCATCGAGGTCCGAGTTGGTTGGACTTTTACGCCCCGGCTGAGCCTCCAGGCCTATCTCCAGCCTTACGTCGCGGTGGGCGATTTTTCGGCCTTCAAAGAGCTTCACGCCGCCCGGACGTTCGACTTCGATTACTACGGCGGCTTCGATGATTCGACGATCAGCCGCTCGGCCGACGGCACCTACACGGTCGATCCCGACGGGCCGACCGGGCCGGCGGCGCCATTCGCCTTCGCCGACCCGGACTTCAGCCTCAAGTCCCTGCGGGGAACGATCGTCCTGCGCTGGGAATACCGGCCGGGATCGATGCTCTATTTTGTCTGGACGCAGAGGCGGGCGGATTACTCCGAGCCCGGTGACTTCGAGCTCTGGCGGGATATGGGCGATATCTTCCGGGCCCCGGGCGAGAACATCTTCATGATCAAGTTCTCGTACCGGTTCGAGGTCCGCTGAGCTTGACCACGGTCGCGCCCCAGCCGCCGCCGTCGAGACCGGCGTCCTTGAAGCTGAGGACGCGGGGGTCCTTCTTCAGGAGTCCGTGGACGAGGGCCTTGAGCGTGCCCGTACCTTTGCCGTGGATGATGCGGATCTCGGCGAGGCCGAGCCGCACGCATTCGCCGATGTATTCCGGGACGAGGTCCTTGACCTCTTTGGGGCTGAAGGTGTGAAGATCGAGGACGCCGTCGATGGGCAGCCTGAAAACGTCGTCCTCGGGCATGTCCGGATTCTAGCCCAAAACCGGTCCGAAGGACACTCCCGGCCCGGTTGACAATCCGGCCCGACTTCGCTAAATTAGAGGGGCTTTTTTGGCCCGCTAGCTCAATTGGTAGAGCAGCAGACTCTTAATCTGCGGGTTGTAGGTTCGAGTCCTACGCGGGTCATTTTCTTTTTTACTGAATTTCCCCGCTTCCACCAATTCCACGCCAAGGCCGGGATGACCGGCTACTTCTTGATCGCTTTTCTTTTCCTCTCGATCTCTTGCTGAACGGCATCCAGCTCCTTGATCGTCTGCCTCAGGCGCTCGATCTCCTTTTTTTGGTTTTCGACCACCTTGGCCAGGGATTCGCCGTTCCTGTTCGAGCGATCGTATTGCAGCTTCAACTGGGCATAGCTCTTGGCCAGTTTCTCCTGCTCGCGAAGAGAGTTGTCCAGGGCCTGCACGACGGACTTCCAAGCCACCGTCTCATCGATGTCCTTGCGGGCCGGCTCGAGCGCAATGTACTTGTCCAAGTATTGAACGGCCTTGGGGTAATCAGGCGAAGGATTCTTGTAATGCATGTGGGCCAGGCCGATATAGAAGAGGGCCCGGCTGCGGACCGCCACGTTCTTGTCGTTCTGGGAGATGTCCTCGAGCTGTTTGATCTTGGCGGGGAAATCCTCGGGACGAAGAAGGGAAAAGTCCTCCTGCAGGAGCGGCGGGCTGGGGGCCAGCGTCTTGAACAGGGAGCAACAGCCGGACGACAGCAGGGCCGCCGCGACGACGAGAGGCACGACTCGAGAAAGCGCGCCGGGCTTCTGGGGTCCCTTTTCCATCTCCGTCCGCTCTCTTTGGTAGTTTAGTCGGCGGACGCCCCTAAGAGTTGGCCTCCCTGCGGTCGACATAATAGACGCTGCCTGGCCTGGACTTGGCATAGTCCTTGGCCTCGGCCGCGATCTCTCCGACCTGGGCGACGTGCTTCAGCGGCCTTTTCTCGTTTGCGACCACCCCGATGGACACCGTCATGACGGGGAATTTTTCCTCGACTCCCTTGCGGGTTTTCCTCACGATGAAGCCGTTCCTCAAGTCCTCGGGATCATAGAATTGGCCGACCGTCCGGTCGAATTTCTCGATGATGAATTCGCAGATCTTGGCATAGCGATCGATCGGACAGAGGATCACGAAATCGTCCCCTCCGATATGGCCGATGAACGTCTCGTCCGTCCCGTGCGCCTTGACCGCCTCCTCGACCACGAGGGCGGTGTGCTTGATGACCTGGTTCCCCCGGGCATAGCCGTAGGTGTCGTTGTAGGCCTTGAAATTATCCAGGTCCGCCAGGCAAAAGGCGAACGGGCCGGCGGAGTCGATCCTCTTCTGCAGGATGTTCTCGATGGCGATCCCGCCCGGAAGATGGGTCAGGGGGCTGGTGTCGAGGTTCATTTCTTCCAATCTCCGCAGCCGCTGGCCCATCTCGGAGAACGCGTGCGAGAGCTCTCCCAGCTCGTCCTGATTATGGATATCCGGAACATAATCGAATTTTCCCTTCGAGATCTCTTGGGTGGCGTTCTTGAGCCGGATGACCGCGCCTGAGATATTCCGGGTGATGGCCAGGGCCGCGCCCAAGCCGATCATGAGGCTGAAGATGCAGAATACCAGATAGATCCTCGACGACATGGAGCCGATGACGGACGCCGTCTGCGTCTTGGCCCTCAGATCGGAGGAGGTTTGGACCGACAGCTCCCGGATGAGGCCGATCAATTCGTTCTGTTTGTCCCCGATCCGTTGAGGCGAAACGGTCCGATCTGAAACGCGTGTCTCCTGGGACTTGAACCAGCCCGTGAAGAGCGCGTCGTATTCGTTGTGAAGGGCCGAAAGACGGTCGACCACGCCTTTGTCCGCTCCTGGCAGGCCGCGGACGATCTTGATTTGCTTCTTGAATTCCAGTCTCTCCCCCTCATAGAGCTGCAGGTTCTGCGCGCTCTTGAGGATCATATAGCGGTCCGCGTGGAGCTCCTGCGAATAAACGCTGCTGATCATCCGATCCGTGGCCAACAGGGTCGGCATGTCCAGCTGAACGATGCTTCTGTTGATCCCGTTCAGTCTGGCCAGGTTGGCCAGGGCATAAGCGGCCATCAGAACGGTCAGGACCACCAGCGGAAGGAATCCCAGCAGCAACTTATTGCTGATATTGAGGCGAAGATATCTTCTCCTGGTCCGTTCGATCGCGCCGTCAAAATAGCTTTTTCGGGGCTTGGCCATCTGCGCTCAGATGAGACCCCTCGCGCTATTTGAGGGCGGAAACATTCCTGCTTCCGCCGGTCCGCCGGCGCCGACTTGGTGGCCGATAACCCCTCCCATTATAACGGGAGGATATCCGGGCCGGGGGCGAGAGTCAAGGATCATGATCGGGGCCAACTCGTTCTTCTGGTATCATAGATATGGCAGAGGCGCGAACGGTAAGGACTGGGGGAGGGAGCGTGGGCCTAGACGATAGTCACGAGCATCATCATCACCACCAGGGGACTTCCCCGGGCCATTCCGGCCACGAAGGGCCCATGGCCATGGGCCATAACCATGGCGCGATGACCCGGGAAGAGATAGGACAGGGTCGAGGCGCGGGGGACGGATCCCATGCCGCCGGACCGGAAAGCCACGGGCGTCTCTCTGACCTCCGCGAGCGATTCTGGATCTCTCTCGTCGCCACCGTCCCGATCCTGGCGCTCTCGCCCATGGTCCAGCGTCTCGTCGGCCTGGGCGAAGCCCTCCGGTTCCCCGGCGACACGATCGCCCTGTTCCTGATCTCGTCCTTCGTTTATTTCTACGGCGGCTCTCCGTTCCTCAAAGGCCTCGCTGGCGAGCTCAGGACCCGGACGCCGGGGATGATGACGCTCGTCGGCGTGGCCATCACCACGGCCTATGTTTACAGCAGCGCCGTCGTCTTTGGCGCCCCGGGGAGTGTCTTCTTCTGGGAGCTGGCGACCCTCGTCGACATCATGCTTCTCGGCCATTGGCTCGAAATGAAGTCCGTGATGGGAGCCTCACGGGCCGTCGAGGCGCTGGCCAGGCTCATGCCGTCCGAGGCCCATCGATGGAATGCCGACGGGTCGGTGAGCGAGGTGCCGCTCGCCGAGCTCAAGGCCGGCGACCGGGTCCTGGTCAAACCGGGCGAGAAAGTGCCGGCGGACGGGGTCGTGACCGAAGGGGAGACGTCGGTCAACGAAGCCCTGCTGACGGGCGAATCGCGGCCTATCCTCAAGACGCCGGGAGCCGTGGTCATCGGCGGGTCCGTCAGCGGGGAGGGCTCGGTCACCGTGGAGATCCGCAAGACCGGACCCGAATCCTATCTGGCCCAGGTCCTCGAGCTCGTCCGCCAAGCTCAGGCCAGCAAGTCCAGGACCCAGAGGCTGTCGGACCGGGCGGCCTTGGGATTGACGGTTATCGCCATCGCGGCCGGAGGGCTGACGTTCGCCCTTTGGCTGGCGCTGTCGGATCGAGGTCTGGCCTTCGCGACCGAACGCGCGGTCACGGTCATGGTCATCGCCTGCCCGCACGCGCTCGGCCTGGCCGTCCCCCTCGTCGTGTCCATTTCCACCGCGATCGCCGCCAGCCGCGGCCTGCTCATCCGCGACCGGGCCGCCTTTGAGCGGGCCCGGACGATCGGAGCCGTCATCTTCGACAAGACCGGGACCCTCACGGAGGGCCGGTTCGGCGTGACCGACACGCTGGCCTTCGATGAAGCCGCCATTAGCCAGGCGGACGTTCTGCGGCTGGCCGCAGCGGTCGAGGCCCGGTCGGAACATCCCATCGCCCGCGGGATCGTCGCGGCCGTCCCCGGCAGCCTGCCCCCCGTTGAGGCCTTTCTGGCCCGGCCCGGGCAGGGCGCCCAAGGCCGGGTCGAAGGCTTGGAGGTCCGGATCGTCAGTCCCGCCTCTCTCAAAGCCGCCGGGATGGACCTCGCCGATCCCCGGATCGACCGGCTGAGCGGGCAGGGCAAGACCGTCGTGGCCGTTCTCGTCGCCGGCCGGCCCGCCGGCGCGATCGCCTTGGCCAACCTGATCAGGCCGGAATCGAAAGAGGCGATCGCCCGCCTTCAACGCGCGGGGATCCGCTGCCTGATGGTGACGGGCGACGATCACGCCGTCGCCCGCTGGGTGGCCGGGGAGCTCGGCCTCGACGAGTATTTCGCAGAGGTGCGGCCCGGGGACAAGGCCCGCAAAGTCGAAGAGGTCCAGAGAGGCGGGGAGGTCGTGGCCATGGTCGGCGACGGCGTCAATGACGCCCCGGCCCTGGCCAAGGCCGATGTCGGCATCGCCATCGGGGCCGGCACCGACGTCGCAGTCGAGACGGCCGATATCGTTCTCGTCCGGAGCGATCCCCGCGACGCCGCGGCCGTCGTCGCGCTGGCCCGGGCCACATATCGGAAGATGGTCCAGAACCTGGCCTGGGCGACCGGCTACAATGCCGTGGCCATCCCTCTCGCGGCCGGGGCTCTGTCCGGGGCGGGCGTCCTCCTGAGCCCGGCGCTGGGCGCCGTCCTCATGTCGCTGAGCACCCTGATCGTGGCCTTCAACGCCAGGCTCCTGAAGATCAGGGAATAGGGTATAATCGGGCCTCCGGCGATGCGCAATATCCTCCTCATCCTTGTCTTCCTCGTCCTGACGGTCCTGGCCATTCCCGTCCTGGCCTTTTGTGCTCTCGCCGGCCTCCGCGACGGCTTCTTGTTATACGGGGCCTGGATGATGCGGGTCGGACGGTGGATCGAAGGGATCCCCGTGGAGGCCGTCGGCCGCGACCGCCTCGACCGGCGCACTCCCTACGTGTTCATGTCCAATCACCTGAGCTTCCTCGATGCCCCCTTGCTCCTGACCGTGATCGACCGGCCCGTCCGCTTCATCGTCAAGCGCTTCGTCTTCCGCATCCCCATCATGGGGCTGGGCATGCGCCTCGCCGGTTACGTGCCCGTCGACAAGGACGGAGTGGGGGAGGGCCGCAGGCGGATCGCCATCGCGGCCGAACGGATCAGGGAGAGAGGCTATTCCTTCCTCGTTTATCCCGAAGGAACGCGGAGCTGGGACGGCTCGCTGCTGCGTTTTCGCCGCGGCGGCTTCTTCCTGGCCCTCGAGGCGGGGGTCCCTATCGTCCCGATATCGATCCAGGGGACCTACGAGCTCATGCCCCGGGTGAGCTGGTGGATCCGCAGGGGACCGGTGCGGGTCGTCTTCCACGAGCCTATCGATGTGACGGACTATACCCGGGAGACGATGCCGCAACTCATAGAGCGCGCCCGTTCCGCTATCGCTTCGGGACTGGCTTCATAAGCCCGGCGACGGTCTCGGCCACCAGGCGGTTGAACTCGTCCGGCCGCTCAAGCATCGGGTAGTGGCCCATGTGCGTCATGATGACCGCGTCGAAGTCGGGATAGACCTTCCTGTTGGCGGCGATGTCGGTCGGATATAGGTCGCCGTTGATGGCCCGCAACGGCACCTTCAGCCGCCTGACTGAGGCCTCGAGGTCGTAGCCCTCCATTCCTAGGAACATGGCCTTGGCGGTCGCCGGCGAAGTCGACATCATGCGTTTCTCCGCGTCGGCCATGATGGCCGGGTCGGCGTCCTTGTGGAACAGCATGGCGACCATGGCCTTCATCGACCCGGCATAATCCTTCTCGAACTGCTCGGCCCGCTGGCGCATCATCCCGGCCGGGATCTCCTGCCTGAGGACTTGGAACGTATCGATGCCGACGACGCCGAGGACCTGTCCGGGCAAGAGCAAAGCCGCTTCGACGGCCACCGGGCCGCCGAGCGAGTTGCCGAAAAGGACGACCTTCCTCGGCTTCTCCGCGTCGACCACGGCCTTGACGTCCGCCCCGAACTCCGGCATGCCCCACTTCGTCCGGTCCCGGCCCGACTCGCCGTGGCCGGCCAGGTCGAGCGCGATCGTCTTGTGCCTCGGCCCGAAGGCCTTGAGCTCGGCGTCCCAGAATCCGCGGTTGGCCAGCCCGCCGTGGATGAAGACCATGGCCGGTTCGCCCGTTCCCGCGACCGAATAGACGATCTCGACGCCGTCGGCGGACCGGCAGGTCTTCCGCTCGATGCGGACAGCCGTGTCGGCTCCGCAGGCCAGCGCTGAGGCTGCCATGACCAAGAGCGCGAGCATCGTCAGCATCGCCAACCTCCTGACCTTCTTTGTCGTTGTCATGGTCCCCTCCTGTCGATCTGATGATCCAAGACCCGTCTGATCCGCGGACCGGGTTGTCTCCCGGCGGCTTAAGAATTACAATCAGTCTACCAGAATCAAAAGGCGACTTGAAGCCAGAGCGAGGTGAGCCATGACGGGACATCGGATCCGGCGACGTGATTTCCTCAAAACGGTGGCCGCGGCCGCAGCGGCCGGGGCGGCGGTGCCGTCGCTAAGAGGGACAGTCCCCTTCGGGAACGGTCCCTCTACGGCGGGCCTCGATGCCAAAGGACTGCCGACGGTGACGCTCGGCCAGACCGGCGCCGTCGTGCCCAGGATCGGTATCGGGCTCGGCAGCCGCTTCTGCGCCGTCGAAAACGAGGACCGGGCCCTGGAGATCCTGGAAGCCGCCCTCGACCACGGCTTCTATTATTGGGACACGGCCGCCAATTACACGAACAAGGCGATCGTCAGCGAGGCGCGCATCGGCCGCGTCCTCGAGCGCCGGCGAAAAGACGTCTTCCTGGCCACCAAGTTCGAGGAGCGCACCTACGACGGCGTCATGCGCCAGCTCGACCAGAGCCTCAAGCGCCTGCGAACGGACCGCCTGGATCTCTACCAGGTCCATCTCGTCGCCTCGATGTCCGACCTCGACACGCTGGGCCTGCCGGGCGGGGCGCTGGACGCCCTTCATAAGATCAGGGACCAGAAGATCGCCCGCTTCATCGGCTTTTCCGGCCATGCCGATGCCGCGGCCATGGCCGAGGCGGCCCGGCGCCACGATTTCGATACCATGCTCATCGCCCTCAACCATTACGAGGAGCGGCGCGGCGATCTCGAGGGCGGGGCCATCCCGGCGGCGGCGGCCCGCCAGATGGGCGTCATGATCATCAAGTCGGTCCGGCCGCGGGAGACCGTCGCCGAGATCTCGGCCACGGACCTCATTCGCTACGCCCTGAGCCTGCCGCTCGTCCACGCGGCCGTCGTCGGCACGGACGGGGTCGACATCGTCCGCAAGAACGCGGCCCTGCTGCGAGATTTCAAGCCGCTCACGCCCGAGGAGAAGTCCCGCCTGACGGTCAAGCTCGAGCCGTTCTTCGCCGGCGCGTCCCTGCCCTGGATGACGCCCGGCTATCGGGACGGGGAGGCGTGTTGAGGCCCGAAGGGCCGGCCGCCCTGGCCCTCGCCGTCGCCCTCCTCGCCTCGGCCTTGTGCCGGTCCGGCCGCGACGGCGCTATCCGGATCGTGGCCTGCGACTTCGAGACCGGAACGGCGCTGGGCTGGACGCCCAGCGATCCGTCCCACTGGCGGGTCGCCGACGACCACGGCACGAAGGTTTACGAGCTTACGGCCCCGGGGACGCCCGGCCCGGTCCGGGCGCCGACGTCGCGCTCTGTCCTCGCCGGTCATGATGCCGCCTCCTTCGAGTTCTCCGGCCGCCTCCGGTGCGATACGGACCCGGCGATCCCTGTCCGCGACATGTGCGTCTTTTTCCATTATCGGGACCCGACGCACTTCTACTATGTCCACTTCGCCGGTTCGAGCGACCAGGTCCACAACATCATCGGGCTGGTCAACGGGGCTGACCGGGTCAAGATCAACGCCGAGCCGGCCGGCGGGTCGGTTTTCCGCCTGACCGATCGGGCCTGGCACGCGTTCAAGGTGACCTGCGACGCGACGACCGGCGAGATCCGGGCTTACCTCGACGACCTGACGGTCCCGATCCTGACGGCCCGGGACCGGACGCTCGACCGCGGGCTCGTCGGCGTCGGCTCGTTCGACGACACCGGCGCCTTCGACGATCTGAAGCTCAAGGTCCTGGAGCGATAGCCCGATCGGGCTGCCGTATGATTTGGCCGGTCGCGATGTTCCTGATAATATGGAGCCGAACCCATGCCCAACTTCCTCAAGGCCCTCTTCAAGCCGGCCAGCCGGATCAATCCCGGGGAGGACGCCTGCGTCCTCCTTGGCAGCGCCGAAGAGCTTGACGCGGCGGTCGAGAGCCACGACAAGCTCATGGTCCTGTTCTATGCCTCCTGGTGCCCCTTCTCCCAGGCCTTCCTTTCGACCTACCTGGAGCACGCCGCCTCGGGCGATCCTTGCTATGCCCGCATCATCGTCGATGACCACGATCCGCTCGTCCACCGGTTCGCGATCGAGGTCTATCCGACCGTCCTGTTCTTCGAGCAGGGGAAGGTCGCCAAGCGGCTCGACGGCGGCTTCCACCGCGGTCTCAGCCAGTCTCAGCTCGAGGACTTCGCCCGGCGCTGCGCCGTCAAATGACTGTCCGCGGATTGACAGTCCCTCCGATTTCAAGGAGAATCCCCCTGGGTCGTGCCGGGTCACGGCCGGAACCTCATGCCGCCCGCGCGCTATGATCTCGTCATCACCCACGACTGGGAGTACGACCGGGATTTCGTCCGCCTCGTCGCGGCCTCGGCCCAAGCCCGCAGCCTAGCCACCCTGCTCGTCGCTCCCGGCGAGTCCGGCCGTGCTCTCGAGGCGTTCCGGGCCGGCGGCCTCGATCTCGGCGTCCTGCTCGACCGGGCCTCGGGCTCGTCGCCGGAGTTCATCGAGCTCCAGGCCCTGGCCGTCGAGCGGGGCCGCGACGTCATCGAGCCCCTCGACAAGGTCCGCTGGGCTTCCGACAAGGCCACCATGCATCTGGAGTTCCTGACGGCCGGACTGCCCACGCCCCACACCGTGATCCTGCCGTCGGTCGCCGCCCAGGCGGACATCCGCGTCTCGTCCGCCGACCTGGCCCCCCTCGGCGTCCCGTTCGTCATCAAGCCGGCCAACACGACGGGCGGCAGCCTCGGGGTCGTGGCCGACGCCTCGACGACCGACGATATCTTGGCCGCCCGGCGCACCTATCCGGCCGACAAGTACCTGCTCCAGGAGAAAGTCGTCCCCCTGGCCCGCGACGGGCGGCGGTTCTGGTTCCGCGGGTTCTACGTCCTCGGCGAGGTCCATCTGACCTGGTGGGACGACCGGACCCACCTCTACGGCGAGCTGGCCTATGACCGGGCCGCGGCCGAGGGCCTGGTCCCGATCTATGCCATCGTCCGGACGATCGCCCGGGTATCCCGCCTTCGCTTCTTTTCGACCGAGGTGGCCTTGGATGTCCGCGGCCGCTTTGTCGTCGTCGACTATGTCAACGAGATCTGCGATATGCGACTGAGGTCGGCGCACGCCGACGGCGTCCCCGACGCCGTGGTCCAGCGCGTCGCCGACCGCATCGCCGCCTACGCGGCCGGGACCCCGGCGATCGGGCGCCCGGCCGAGGAGGTCTGAATGAAATTCCGGGGCTTGCTCATCGGGCTCCTGCTGGTCCTCGTCGTGGTCTATGCCATCTTCTTCACCAAGACCGAGAAGGGCGGCAAGGCCGGCCTGGAGATCATGGTCGACAAGTACCTCGAGTCGAAGATCAAGCTGACCGAAGCCAACATCGTGGCCCTGTCCCGCGAGGTCCTGTCCTTTGCCACCGAAGGGGAGGGGCTGCCCGAGAACCTCGGCGCCTTACGGCGTTTCCATCCGACCGCCGGCTCGACGCCCGACGCGTGGGGACGGCCGATCCGCTACGAGAGGCTTTCCGATTCGGGCTTCCGGCTGCTCTCGGCCGGCCCCGACGGCGTTTTCGACACCGCGGACGACATCGTCAAGGAGTTCTAGCCTGACTTATTCACGGATCGAGACGGCCCTCACATGCGAGGCCCGAGGGGTGAAGCTGTACTCTTAGGTACTGCGAACCCTGAGAACGAAGCAGATGGGGGCGGATCGGTTCGCCCGGAGGGCAAAAACGCCCAATAAAAAGAGAAGCGAAAAAGGGCTTTTTTATGAATGAGTCAGGTTGATGAACAGCCGCTTCAACCGGGACCAGAACGACCGCCGCGGTGGGGCCTCCTCGATCTCGAGCTTTCCGACCGACCGCCGGAACGGAGCTTTGGGGGGCGTGTAGGGGGCGTGGCGCAGCAGCGCCAGGTCGTATTCCTTGCGCCTGGCCGGGTCCCGGAGGGTCTGGAAGGCCTCCTGGACGCGCTCGAGCGTGGGCCCGCGCTCGGCCTCCGTGACCAGCCCGTAAAGAGCCTCCGACCCGTCCTTGTAGGTCGCCAGCGCCGCCTGGTAGGCTTCCCAGATCTCGTCCTGGGACGCGGTCCTCTCGACTGAGAGGAGCTCGTAGTAGTTCCAGTCCTCGATCCTCTTCAGCATCAGACGTCCGGCAGGCGGATCTCGGGCGGCGTCCGCAGCGTGAACTCGATCGAGTAGGCCAGATCCTCGGACATCTGCCGGATAGCCTTGGCCGCGGCCGCGTTCCGGTGGTCCGGGTAATAGGGCCGCAGGGCCCGGAGCGAGCCGGCCACGTCGTCGTCGTAGGGGATGGCCCCGAGGTATTTCATGTCGATGAGCAGGTACTTGCGGGCCACGTCGGCCACCGAACGGCCAAGGCGGACGTCTTCCTCGCCGCGGGCCTTGTTCATGACCAGGCAGGGACGGAACGTCCGCAGCGCCCGGTAAAGGATGGTGCCGTAGGACCGGTCGGTTTCCATCAGCGACTTGAAGAAGCTGTAGAGCGACTGGGAGTTCTTCTCGATCTGGTCGAGCATCTTCTGGTGCAGGTCGCGGATCTTGTAGTGGTCCATGTAGAGCTTGAGGACGCGCATAATGCAGGATTTGAGGAACAGGTAGGTGTTCTCGATGGCCGTCGGCTCGGGGGTGGTCACGACCACTCCCGGATTGGCGCTGAGGAAGAAGTCCAGCGTGTTGTACGAGCTGCCGGTGCCGAGATCGAGGATGACGTTCTGGGTCGCGAGCTGGCGGACCTGGCGCAGGAGCCGGAGCTTCCGGAAGTGGGCGACGTTGGCGATGAAGAGGATGTTCTCCGAGCCCTTGATCAGGCGCAGGTTCCGGTAGGGCGTCGCGACCGCCGCGGCCTCGAGCGAGGGCACGGCGCCCGTCAGGAAGTCGCCGAGGTCGGGATGGGACGGCCTGAGGCCGAGCAGGGTGTGAAGGTTGGGCGCCCCGAGATCGGCGTCGAGGAGGACGACGTCCCGGTCAAGCGACGCGAGATGGAGACCCAGATTGGCGGCCACGAAGCTCTTGCCCGTGCCGCCCTTGCCTCCTCCGATAGCCCAGATGCGCTTGTCCATACGCTCCTAACCTTGGCCCCGGTCTCATTTCTACCACAGACCCGGCCCGAATTCAATTTAGCTGGGCCATTTATAAAACGCCGGATTCTTTCTGAACCAAGAAATCCGAAGACGGCGTTTTTATAAATGGCCTAGGTTGACTTGGTCCGGCGTTTTCTCTAGAATTCCGGCCTGTCGCATGGACCCTCGAAACCCTCCGCCCCCTTCGCCGCGCGCGCCGTCGAGCCGGCCCAATCCGTTCCTCGGACCCGTGCTCGCCGGCATCGGCGTCGTGGCCCTGCTCGTGGCCGTCAAGTCGGCCGGACTCGCGACTCCGCCGCGCCAGCTCCTGCTCGGGGCCCGCTGGGTCACGACGGCCCTCTTCGCCGCGTATGCCGTCAAGCGCCGCTCCCTGACGACCTGGATCATCGTGGCCATGCTGATCGGGGCCGGCATCGGCTTCGACGCGCCGTCCCTGGGTACTCAGCTCAGGCTCCTCAGCCTGATCTTCCTCCGCCTGATCAAGACGATCATCGCCCCGCTGATCTTCGCGACGCTCGTCGTCGGCATCGCCGGCCATCACGACCTCAAGCAGGTCGGCCGCATGGGGGTCAAGTCGCTCGTCTATTTCGAGATCGTGACCACCCTGGCCCTGTTCATCGGGCTCGCGGCCATCAACATCTCCCAGGCCGGCCGGGGCATCAAGCTGCCGCCGGCGCCGCAGACGGCCGAGATCCAGGCCGTCAAGCAGACGGCCTCCGACGTCATCCTCCACATCTTTCCCGAGAACATCGCCAAGTCGGTGGCCGAGGCCCAGATCCTCCAGGTCGTCATCTTCGCCATCCTCTTCGGCATCGCCCTGGCCCTCGTCCCCGAGGTCAAGCGGCGGCCCATCCTGACGGTGACGGAGAGCCTGGCCGAGGTCATGTTCAAGTTCACCAACATCGTCATGCACTTCGCGCCGATCGGCGTCGGGTGCGCCATCGCCTATACGGTCGGGCACATGGGCCTGGGCGTCCTGGTCAACCTGCTCAAGCTGCTGCTGACCTTCTATGCGGCCATCCTCGTCTTCATCCTGATCGTCCTGTTCCCCGTGGCCTTGCTGATCAAGGCCCCCATCAAGAAGTTCCTGGCGGCCGTGGCCGACCCCGTGGCCCTGGCCTTCGCCACGACCAGCTCCGAAGCGGCCCTGCCCCGGGCCATGGAGGCGATGGAGGCCATCGGCGTGCCGCGCCGCGTCGTCGCCTTCGTCATGCCGACCGGCTACAGCTTCAACCTGGACGGTTCGAGCCTTTATCTCTCGCTCGCGGCCATCTTCGTGGCCCAGGCGGCCGGGGTGCACATGCCGTTCGGGCAGCAGGTCCTGCTCGTCTTCACCCTGATGCTGACCAGCAAGGGAGTGGCCGGCGTGCCCCGGGCGGCCCTGGTCATCCTGCTCGGCACGGTGGCCCAGTTCAACCTGCCGGTCGAACCGGTGTTCATCATCCTCGGCATCGACGAGCTGATGGACATGGCCCGGACCTCCCTGAACGTCCTGGGCAACAGCTTCGCGACCGTGGTCATCGCCAAATGGGAAGGGGAGTTCGGCAAGGAGCACCCGTCCAGGGTCGTCCAGGAAGCCGTCGAGCCCTGACGCAAAACCTCCCGGTTCTTGCATTTCCGGGAAATTTCTGCTATCCTTGGCGTTCCTATTCGCCCAATCATCCACAGGAGCCGACATACATTGGACGCTTTCGGGAATATCGACAGCAAATACCGGTTCATCATCCTGGCCGCCAAGAGGGCCAAGCAGCTGCTCAAGGGGGCCAAGCCGAAGATCCAGGGCAAGTCCAAGAACCCGATCCGCATCGCCCAGGCCGAGGTCCGGGCCGGGCTCATCGAGTACGAGATCATCCCGACCCATATGGATGAGGTCCCGGAGCGGGAAGAGCGCGTCTTTGTCGGCGGCGGCATCCCCGATGAAGGGCCGGAGGTCGAGGGCAAGGAGACCGCCGACGAGGAGGTCGAGACCGTCCCCGGGGAAGAGCACGAAGAAGAAGAGGGCGCCGAGGGCGAGGACGAAGAGGGCGAGGACGCCCCCAAGGACGAGAAGGACGACTAAGACCACCCCCGGGCCGGCGCCCCCGGTCGGTCCGCAAGCTCCTTCTCCTTGATCATCTCCACGTAGCTCCGGGTGATGAAGTCCGCCCGCTTGAAGCCCAGGGCCCGGGCGAACCGGGTGATCTCGTGGCGCTCGCCCTCAAGCTCGACATAGTTCCCGACCGCCGTCTCGTCGATCGTGATCGTCAGGCGGCTCTTGCGCAAGACCGTCCGGTGCTTCCGGTAGGTGAACTTCTCCCGCAGCCCCAGGGCCTTGAGGATCCGGCGCATTTCTTTAGGGTCGCGGACCTGGGTCTCGATCTCTTCCCGGACCTTGAAGGAGCGGGACTTCTGCGGCTGGCTCTTGAAGGTCAGGGTGGCCCGACGCCCCGCCGACCGCAGGCGCAGGGCCTGGTGATTGGGGCGCAGGACCGGGGGATCGAAATCGAAGAGCGAGTTCTCCTCCAGGTGCCGTTCCCTCGCGACGGCGGCGCCCAGGCCGATGATCTTCTCGCGCATGGCCTTGGGATCGTCGATCCGTAGCTTGACTTCGATCTCGGTCATGGCGTCCCTCCTGCGGACCTCAGTGATCCCTCTTCAGGCTGAAGACGGCCAGCCGGATGAGCGTCTCGCGCGCCGTCGATTCCGGGAAGCGGGAGACGGCCTCGAGAGACTTTTCGGCGTACTCGCGGGCCTTTTGGATCGCATAATCGAAGGCCCCCCGGGAGGCCAGGGTTTCGATGAGGTGGCGGCGCTCTTCGGCCGGGATCCCCTTGCAGCCGATGAGGGACTTGATCCGCTGCCGTCCGGTCCGGCCGTCGGCGCTCAAGGCCCGGATCAGGGGCAGGGTGATGCGTCCTTCGCCCAGGTCGGAGAGAGTGGCCTTGCCCAGGACCCGGGCGTCCCCGGTGAAATCGAGCAGGTCGTCGACGATCTGAAAGGTCTTGCCCAGGTTCAGGCCGTAGGCGGCGAGCGCTTCCTCTTCCTCGGGCGAGGCCAGGCCGAGGATGGCCCCGATGCGGCAGCAGCCCCCGAACAGAACGGCGGTCTTGGCCTCGACGATGTCGAGGTACTGGGCTTCGGTGATCCCGAGATCGCCGGCCCGGGCGCACTCGTCGAGCTCGCCTTCGATCATCCGCGAGGAGACCTCGGCCAGCAGCCGGACGATCCGGTCGTGCCGCGACTGGAGGGACAGGCCGATGGACTTGATGTAGAGGTAATCGCCGAGGAGCACGGTGACGTTGGGGCCCCACTTGGCGTGGACCGACTCCTTGCCCCGCCGGACCTCGGCCTGGTCGACGATGTCGTCATGGATGAGCGAGGCCGTATGGAGGAGCTCGACGAGGGAGGCCAGGAAGATCGTCTCTTCGCTGGCCGGGTTGAACAGGCGCGAGGTCAGAAGCACGAGCGCCGGCCGGAGCCGCTTGCCCTTCTTGCGCAGCACATAGCCGCTCGTTTCGGCGGTCAGGGGGTTGGCCGAATGGGCCCAGGTGGCGAGCCGCTCCTCGACGCGATCGAGGTCCGACCGGATCTCCTTGTAGAGAGAGGACATGTCCTTCCACTTGGGAGCGGACGTCCACCGATCGACGAGCGGGGTGGGCGGGCTCATCTGTAGTTCGTGAACTGCATGTGGATGCCCAGGTCCTTCCCCTTCAGGAAGGCCATGATCTCCTGGAGCACGTCGATCTTGGGCGAGGTGATCCGGACCTCGTCGCCCTGGATGGCCACCTGGGCCTTGAATTTCTCGCCCTTGACGAGCTTGACGATCTCGCGGGCTTTCTCGATGGGGATGCCGGCCTGGAAGAGGACGTCCTGCTTGACTGTGCGGTTGGCCCCGTCTTCGATGCGGCCGTACTCGAGGGCCTTCAGCGACACTTTCCGCTTGACCAGCTTCTCCTCGAGCGTCTGGCGCAGGGCCTTGACCTTGAAGTCATCCTCGGCGACCAGGGTCAGCTTGTCCTTCTCGAGGACGATGTCGGCCCGGCTGTTCTTGAAATCGAAGCGGTTGCGGATCTCCTTGAGGGTCACGTTGACGGCGTTGGCGACCTCCTGGAGATCGATGCGCGAGACGATGTCGAAGGAATGATCAGCGCCCATGGCGCGATTATCTTAGCATCCGGCCCCCGTTTTTTCAAACGGGAAGCGCCGGGCGAAGTTGGCCGTGGTGGCCTCGGCCAGGTCCTTGAGCGCCAAACCCCGGACCCGGGCCAGGACCCGGGCCGTCTCAAGGACGTAAGCGGGCTCGTTCCGCCGGCCCGAGCCCCGGTAGGGGACCGGGGCGAGATAAGGCGAATCGGTCTCGACGAGGAGGCGGTCGAGGGGGACCCTGGCCGCGACTTCACGGAGGGCCTCGGCCTTGGGGAAGGTCACGATGCCCGCGAAGGAGACGTCGAATCCCCGATCGATCATGGCCCGGGCCACGGCCCAGTCCTCGGTGAAGCAATGGAGGATGCCGCCGCCCTGATAGCGCTCGCCGTCGATCGCCGCGACGATGTCCGGGCCGGCCAGACGGCTGTGCAGGATGACCGGCAGGCCCGCTTCGGCGGCCGCGGCCAGCTGGCGCCGTAGGGCTTCGCGCTGGGCCTCGGGCGGAGAAAAGTCATAATGGTAGTCGAGCCCGATCTCGCCGACCGCGCGGATGGTCCCGCGGGCGGCCAGGTCCTTGATCGCCGCGAGGTGGACCGCCGTGAGGTCCTTGGCCTGGTGGGCGTGCACGCCGGCCGCGGCCAGGACGGTCGGGAACTCCGCGCCGAGCGCCGCGAGGGCGGGCAGGCTCGCGGCACGGGTCAGATCGCCCGGGCAGAGGATGGCGACGACCCCGGCCGCGAAGGCCCGGCGCACGGTCTCGGCCCGGTCGGGGTCGAACTCCGGCATGTCGAGATGGGCGTGAGAATCGACGAGGCGAGGCTTCGTGTCCATGAAAAAGAAGGGGACACGTACCGCGGCGGTACGTGCCCCCGTAAGAGACTTTACTGGGCGATCTTGGTCCGGAGGGTCCGGAGCGGGATGGCGCCGTAGCTGAGGAGCTTCTGCAGGAAGTCCTTGCTGTTAAAGGCGTCACCCTTCAGCTTCTTCATCTCGGTCTCCATGGCCAAGATCTC
>Ga0326726_10000213_pt1 | contig 56196 bp, 49 predicted proteins | sample MHFenrmetagenome_2_FD_207603 | JGI IMG/M metagenome (GOLD analysis project Ga0326726, IMG submission 207603) | Lab enriched peat soil microbial communities from Michigan Hollow, Ithaca, NY, United States - MHF15MN | ecosystem: Environmental > Terrestrial > Soil > Wetlands > Peat | place: USA... | reverse complement strand
TGGTACGTCATCCCACTCCTGTCTTTTGTCTTCTATGTCTATACGGTGGAGGCAGAAAAGCGTAACTGGAACCTGGTCCTCGCTGGGCTGGCTTTTTGGGGGATGGACTGGTTTAATGAAATATGGAATGGACTGGTCTTTCACTTTACAAATTATGCCCCGGTCTGGGGCGCCCCCGGCAGGACGGCGTTCCTGATCCTGATTGGTTTAAATATCGAGATAATGTTTATGTTCGCTGTATCCGGTATCATTTGGACAAAAATGCTGCTGCCAGATAAGAAGACCAAAATCCTGGGCATTCCCAATCGGGTTTTCATCGCTATTGCCGGGTCTGCCTTCTGTGTCTTCGTGGAATACCTTCTCAATTCCGTCGGAGCCCTCACCTGGGATTATTCCTGGTGGGGGCGTGGTGCCCCCTGGCTCATTTTCTTGTTCGGTTACCTAACTTTCTTTGTCGTCGCTTTCCTCGTATTCGACATGAAAAAGATGAAAAGCAAAGTAATCACCGTTGGGAGCATCTGGGCCTTGGATATCCTCGCATTGGTTGTATTTGTTCCTTTGTTACATTGGATCTAGATAATATAAAGGCGGACCAGGTGAATCCGCCCTGAAAGATCTGGACTGATGGCTGGACCACATTAACGCACTGCTTGCGTCCTCCTTGACAGAATAGAATATATGTTCTATAATCAGCACGGTTGGGATTTTTTTCTAAAATCCTGACCGTGCTGATTCTGGACCTTACCAACTGAAATAAATGTCATTGCGAACCGCGTTTTGTGAGTTGAAGCAATCTCCTTCCCCAATAGTATTTTTGCAAGCCGTGTTCTGCCTGGCGAAGTACTCACTTCCCACCGTGTTGACTTTGCGAGTAGCGTTCTTCGCAAAGATATCGTCCCGGTGTTACCCGGGAAACGATCTCCCCACCACACAAGGAATTGTTGCCGAATATATCTGAAGGCTGTTTCCTTCTGTCGTTAGCTGCCCGTTCACTGGAAGAACTTATCGAGCTTGCAGGGGTAACTCTTATCATCTCCTTTTTTTGGGGGTGTAATCTCCTAACTGGTCACTCAAGCCTGCGAACCAATGTTCCCAAATGTGAAAGAGGGGCTGGATCCCGTAAAGACGAGTTGTCGGGATTATCCCCCGTTTTTAAGGGGGATATAGCCTGGGATCACAAATGAGAACTACATTTTCCCCGCCTTCGGGTTCTTCCTTCAGTCGTTCCTCAGTCGTTCCTCCACCCCTGGTGTTAAGTTTCTTTTTGACCCCATCCCTGGGGGGAAATTTTCCCCTTGTTTCTCATCTTTTTAGCTGTTCTGAAATTGAAAGACCCCGGTTCCAAGCTACTGCAGCAAGTTCTATAAATACTCTAAAAAGCAACTATAACCTGATAGAAATGCTTCCCAGAAAAATGCTCTCTTTATTAATTATGAATACTTCTGCCGTCATTCAATTTTTCCCCCTTGAAATCAGTCACTCGTTTGCAGTCGTTTTCGCGCGGTAATATGCCAGGTCGGTAAATATTCTAGCTACCCCCCTGGGGAAGAGCATCTTGACTAGAGGAAATAGCACCTCCTCAGGAGATCCTTTATGGATGAGCCGTCGAAATCTCATCTTTCGGGTCATTTGCGTATTTTTTTCCAGGCATTATGCCTGCGCTAAAATATTCGGTTGTTGATAAGCCCCCTTTGTTGCCAGCCTCTTCTTTCCATTTCCTCCATCCTCATATATTTCATAAACCAGTTCGATCGGAAAAACCTTGCCAAGCATGGCCTGTGCGGGACAATATTTCGTGGCACTCAATTCGATGGAACGTATCAGCGCCACTTCGTTCACGGCATGGCCGGTGATCAGGTACGTGATGGTTGCACTCGTGAACACCTTGGGAAATTCCCTTGCGCGCTCAGTTTTAACTTTGACTTCGAATCCTGTCACCTCTTGTTTCTTTTTCGTCATGATGGAGATTACATCCATCGCGGTGCAGCCGGCCAGGCTGACGGCCATCAGTTCGAGCGGTTCGAATCCATCCCTGGCACCGCCCACTTCCGGTTCCGCACCAAGCGGGACCTCGTACCCGGAGTCGGATTTGCCTGTGAAACTCAATCCCTGTCGCCAGGTCACGCTTGCGTTCATTTCGTTTCCTCCAAAAGGGGAGTGACATATTGTTCCAGGGTCGCCTGGTTGACCTCGCCCATCCATGAGTAGCGTATAATCCCATCCCTGTCAATGACATATGAACTGGGGAGATTCAAGTTCTTGAAAAATCCCATGGATTTATGCAGCGGATCGAGCCAGACCGGAAAGGTTAGCCCATGATTCTTTACGAAGGAAGCCACCTGGTCGGCTGGATCACCCGCATTGATCGCGATAACTTCAAATCCTTCAGCGACGTGCTCAGTAAAGTAAGCTTGCAGTTCGGGCATCTCGGTCACACAGGGTGGGCACCAGGTGGCCCAGTTGTTTACTAGGATTACTTGCCGGGAATAAGCCTCCATGGACACAGGTTTACCCCCCAGGTCGTTCAATTTCAGCTGCGGACCGTGGTAATCGGCGGTTGTGGGAGGTAGGATGGGCGCAGCACTCTCCAATGCTTTCTGTTGGGCATTTATCAGCAGCGGGATCAACCCTGCACCGATCAGGAAGATTCCGCATGCAAGCAGGGTGATGAAAACTGTTGATCGGTTGTTGGGCTTTTGGATTTCACCCATGTAGTAGTGTTCGCATTGAGGAGGAGGTAAATGGTTTCAGGTTAGTGACGGATGTAATCATTCAAGTTCAGGGTTCGGAAGAGTCGTTCGCGCACCAATCCGGGACATTCGCAAGGTTCCGAGGCGGAATCATGATACAGGGAAATGGTCTTGCGTAGGGTATCCACCACAATATGACAATCCTGGCATTCTGCGATATGGCGGTTGATCTCCTCGCAAAGTTCTTCGCTGAGTGTGCCGTCCACATAATCGGATAAAGAACCCAGCAGGGCATGGCATTTGGAATTATCTACCTCGCTCATTCTTTTCTCCTTTTTTAAGCCGTTCGCCATAATACTTGCTAAGTTCTTCCCGCAGGCGTAAGCGTGCTCGAAGCAGCCGGGTCTTGACTGCAGCCTCACTCAAGTTTAATGCTTCCCCAGTCTCCTGGATGGAAAGCCCTTCAATATCTCTCAAAATAAAAACGATCCGCTGGTTTTCTGGCAGGTGTTGTATTGCGCTATCCATGGCGGCTTGAGATTCAGATGAAAGAAATTCAGCTTCCGGAAGTTGGCGCCAATCTATAAATTGGATTGGGTAATAATCGCTTTCATCACTATCATCAGGAGCTATGTCGCTTAATGTGATCTCAGGACGCCGTTTCCGCAGCAACATCAGGGCTTCATTGGATGCAATCCGGTAGAGCCAGGTGGAAAGGCTGGATCGTCCTTCGAAATCTTTCAGATGCTGGAATGCCTTCATAAACGTATTCTGCAAAACATCCTCGGCATCCGATGGAATGCCCAGCATTTTGAGTGCCAGCCTGTAGATGGGTCCGGAATATGCATCCACCAGCCTGGAATATTCTTCCCGATCTCCGGCGCGCAGAGCTTCAACGGATATATCAGTCTTGTTCTCAACCATTAGATGATATCCTCGTCCAAAAAGTTGCTGGTCAAAGTATACTCGAATCATATGATGTTCATGACATAACACACGGATAAATGACTGGTCTTTTAGGATGTTTGCCACTAGAAAGGAATGATGTATTTGACTAATATCCTACGTAATCATGGAAATAGAGAAGTATACTCACTTGGCCTTTTTCTCCGGATTAAACACAGCAGATATCCAGCTGTTGGTTCCATTTTTCGCTCCTCAAACCTGGGTGGCCGGGACGGTGGTTTTCAAGCAAGGTGACTGTGCAGAATTTCTTTATCTGGTGGTCTCTGGAGAACTAACCATCCGTTACAAGCCCGACGATGGACCGGTAATGAACTTGACCCGCATCCAGCCGGGAGGTATATTTGGCTGGTCCGCTGCTATGGGTAATCCCTCGTACACCTCCGGCGCGGTTTGCACGCTGGATAGCGAGGTTTTGCGCATTCGCGGCGCGGACCTGCGCATGATATGTGGAAAGAATCCTGAATTAGGCAAGGTGATCCTTGATCGGTTGTCAGCCATTATTGCTGAACGTCAGCGAGGGCAGCTGAGCCGGGTGAATACCATCTTGACAAATGGGATTCGTCAGCAGTCGGATAATTGAGGAGCAATACCAATGACTGAAAGTCAGGTTGACCCGAAAACAGAAATCCAAATGAAGGCATTGGTCGAACAGTTGAGCGCCTATATCGAGACCTTCCATGGTGGTTCGGCTGAATACGTTGCATTTGACGGGAAGGTGCTGAAGGTGCATTTGGGAGGATCCTGTCTTGGCTGTCCCCTTTCCCCGGCTACTTTGCACGGCTGGGTGGAGGGAACTGTGCGACAATTTTTCCCGGATATCAAGAGTGTTGAATCGGTATAGGGAATGCTTATGGATTAATCAACAGCTCCCCGCCTTTTCAGCGAGGAGTTGTTGATTTTAATAGGGGAAAGCTATTTTGATCTGACCGCACTGATTACCAGTGCGATTCCTGCTATCAACAAGACACCAATCCATCCATATTCCAGGACACCGGCAAATGGCGTGCCGAGCAAGAATCCGAAAAGAAGCAGAACAGCTGCTGGGATGATAGCCCACCTCATCTTTGCCAGCAGGGTCACGAGCAGGAATGTGAGACCCAGACCGACAAAGAATACACCTCCGGTCTCGGCAATGTTAAACGCCTCACTCAGCGCGGATGTAAACCCAAGGGTGAGCAACACTCCGCCAGGGATGATGGCCCACCATTTTGATGGTTGCCGAATGTACAAAGCCCAGAAACCAACCCCAATGCCGCCCAGGAAAGCGAGTCCGCCCCACCCGATCTTATCCAGTAAAAGGGTCGAAGCGGCCATCCCGGCCAGGGTAAATCCGGGGATGGCGGCCCACCATTTCGAGAGGTCGCTAAAAAACCAGTATAGAAAAATGGCCGCTCCCACTGCCAGAATTACAGCCCAGAAGAAATCGGTTGCCCCTTTTAAAACTCCAGTTCTGTCCAGAAGCATCAAAATTCCTCCCAGGATCAAGACCACGCCGATCACTATTCGATAATCGAAACGTTTCATTTTTTCACCTTTAGTTTATGTCGATCGATCCAACTCCGGAATTAATGGTCATATCCACGCGGTTGGTTGAGGTGCTGTAGTCGTTGGATTGATACAAGCCACCTTCAAGTCGAGGAAACCGGGAGTTTACATTCAACGCAGTGATGCCGCTCTTGACACGTATGCTGGCTGCCACACCCACAGGTATATTGACTTTGAGCGATGAAGCACCAGTATCTATATCCACGTGCATATTTCCGGTTTCGATGGGCAGGGTCAGATCTGTGCTGCTTGCATCAGTATCAATATCTAGGTCGGTGACTTTTAAGTCGCTCAAGTCCAGGGTCGAGGCACTCGCCCCACTATCGATTTTCAAATTCATCGGGATATCTCGGTTAAGGTGAATATCCCAATCCAGGCTTTCGCCCGGCCACCATGCCCAGAATTGACGGGAAGTACGCAGTTTGACCTCGATCCGGCTGCCATCTAGCTGACTCTTGTAGTTCAGACCATTTCCAAAAGTTCCATTTATGATTTCATTGGGTCCGGCGCCGGAGTGGAGAGTAAGTCTGCCGGCACCATGGTCAAGCTTGATAAAGGCACTTGTAGCGCCCTCCAGGGGAATTGATACCTTTTCGCCTTCCATTGGCCGATTTCGGGCAAAGAACCCGGCAATCAACCAAATCCCCAAAGCGATGATCAAGAGCGGCCAGAAATAGCCGAAGATGTCTCCGACAATGACACCCGTCTGCTTCAATAGGAGCAATGCAGCTAGGACAATCAGGATGCCGCCCCAAAAAAGGCTACCTCGTCTATACATGATAAATTCCTTTCTTATTTGTGGCGTAAAAAGCCGCGCACAATGAGCCATATGCCCAGAACAAAGAGCAAGGCGATTGGGACATAGGCGCTGAACAGCCCAAAAATTGTCCAGGCATTAAAGATGGTGGCAAAAATGGTAAACAAGATGACACAAGCGACTAGCAGCTTCAGTCCTTCCCGCAAGTTTGTCACGAAATTACCCCCTATAATCCCGGATAGGATTTGACCGATTCCGACAAAACCTGGGATCAGAGTCCACATGTATGACCAGGACTGCCAGTCGCCTGTGTTGTTTTGATAGTATAGAATGCCACCGATCCCTGCCACGATACATGCAGGAACAGCCATATCCGGCGCACCCACTAAAAGGCCAATGACCAGGAGAGCAGCCCCCGCCAACATGACCCACATCGGCCACTCGAATGTCAGATTAAGAATATTTGCGAGGTCGGGATTAATGCGAGTGGCTATTAACCAACCTGCTGCAAGGATGAGCAGCAAACCGAAAACCAACTGAGTACGATTTCTCTTTTCCATAATATTTTCTCCTCCGAGTAATTAAGCTTTCAAGTGTATTTACGCCAAGCACATAAAAAAGTTACGCAATGATCGAAACTTCCAATAGGAAATATATTGCGTGCAAACTCTGATCAATCTATTATATGGTCTATCCTTTATTTAAGTCTATCAGTTGGCTGAAATTTCACTAACAAAAAGGAACTCATTGGAAGATGTCGATAAATCCATGTCCATGTTTGAGGCGCCAATCCTTAATTGTGATAGACATATAAAGCAGGAGGAAAACAAAGAACCCGATCGACTCCATGAAGACCTAATAATAAGGCCAGCGAGGTAACAAATCCAGAAGGCTGGCAGTGGATAGTTTTGAGTTAATATAATTCTATTCCAACCAATAAATTGATGGGAAAATTGATCTCCGCGTTAATATTCAGACCAATCACAACCCGCCAGAAGGACTTCCATGTAGGTTGAAATTCCTTCACAGTTGTCAAATAAATCCCAGATGTGATCAACAATCCATGGGAGATCATTGTTTGGAAGTTTCGATAATGGGGAAATTCGTAGTTTCCCGCATCGAATGTAGGAGAGCCTGCAAGGCTCCACCTATACCTATAGAATAGATGAACTCTTAGATCGGATAGAACTTGTAGTTCAATATGAAGGCGGCCGGCCTGATCAAGATGCCGAAAATATGGGGAGGCAGCATCGTCTGGACAGTCCAATGTTTCCGTTAGATGTTCCAGAGAATCGAGGAGGCCTCATCAGACCTCGAGATGACGGCCATCGTCCAGCGTACGGTCGTGCGTCTTCTTGGAAGAATTACAGAGACCCAGCATCCCGAAATTCATAATGGCGATGATTAAAAGGCGACAAGGTGCCAGTTTACAAATAGGATGAAAGGCGCGCTCTTGAAGTTATAGGAGAAGTATTTGGACATTTTTATCAGAGAGCCAATCATCGCGGTCGAATATTAGAATGGCCCGTAATGGATTAGCACAGCTACACCAAGGAATGCAATGGTTGCGAGGAATATCCAGAACCATAACTTAAGCAGCCACCTGACCCATTTATAGTAAGGGACAACTGTCAAGCTGAGGGTGATCAGCAAGGCAGCATTGGTTGGGTATACCAGGTTGGAAAATCCATCACCAAAACAGTACGCACTAACAGCTATCTGGTGATTAACGTGCACCAGGTCTGCCAGGGGTATAAGTATGGGGATCAACAGGAGAGCCTTAGCCGAGCCGGATGTAATGAATAGTTCCATAACGAGAGTAAGACCGTAAATTGCCAGGGCAGCGGTAAATGGGTTGAGCCCGGAGGTAAAAGATGAGACCCAATGTAGGATGGTATCCAGGATGCCGCCCATCTGGACGATGTAACGTACACTTGCAGCCATCATCAACAGAGGGACAGCCGGAGCAATACCAACGAATCCGTCCCAAACAGCCTTCCATATGGCTTTCCCAACCTTGGCAATCAGCCCCGCGCCAACACCACCGATAACGAATAATAGACCTGTTATAGGCAGGGCATAGTCAGAAAGGAAACTGATGAACGGCGAAGCCACCAGAACAACTAGGATGAGAGAGAAAAATATCGTCAGGAATATGATCGCAGAGCGCATGTGCGGATCGTCAGTTTTATCGACCTCAAAAGCTCTGAGGCGCGTGCGTTCATTCTGGTCTTCTTTGAACACTGGCGAGGCTTCCGGGTGTTTATCTATCTTATTTGCGTATGCTCGCAGGAAGAGCGCCAGGATCCCGTAACCGATTATGAATAACACAACGCGCGGTAGTGCACCGGAAAACAGTGGCAGCCCAGCCAACTTCTGGGATATCCCGATGGTGAAGGGGTTGAAGATTGCCATTGAAAACCCGACGTTGGTCGCCAAGATGGACATCCCTAGGCCAACCAGGGAATCCCATCCGAGGGAAAAAGCAAGAGCAATGATGATGGGTACCATTGGAATGACTTCCTCGAAAATACCAAAAAAGGCTCCCAGCGCCATAAAGAAAAAGGTGACAACCAGCAGCATGGCATACTTGCGCCCGCCAAAGGCTTTAATGATGCGCGAGATCACAGACTTCAAGATCCCGCTCTTATCCATTACTGCGAAGGCAACCCCAACTAGCAAAATAAACAAGATGATGGCAATAACTGTGAGGTTACCTTCCGCACCCAGCACTTCGAACGGCGCGGTGAACCAGCGCCAGATAGGGTAATTGGGCCGCGCAGCAAGTGTAAACGACGACGCATCAATCACCTGGCGTCCACTTACATCCACACGCGCGTATTGCCCGGCTGGAACCACGCGTGTAAGGATGCCCGCGCCTATCATCAGGATGAAAATGATCGCAACAGCTTGAATAAATGCCTTTGTGCTTATCTGTGCACCAGATTTTGGTTGGGTCATGATCGCCTCCTATGGATCCGCAGCTGTTTAAAATACAAATAACTCGAAACCTACGCAAGCATTATGGATTGCTCACACTTCCGGTCAAATTCACACTGACCTGCCATAGTTTTTCAGCAACCGACTTATCATAAGATTCGGGGCTGGATTCTGCAGGCTGGCATTCAATAAAGTATTTCCCGGTCATACCCTCCACCTCGGGTGAAGCAGCCAGGAAAATGCTGGTCTGTGCACCTTCATCGGGTTTCTGTGCGAAGAGCCGGGCTGAAAGTTTGGCAATCAATCCCAAGAAACCGCTATTGAGAGGGATCCCGGTATCTACATAACCGGGATGCAAAGCATTAACAGTCACTCCTGTGCCCTCAAGGCGTTGGGAGAGTTCATACGTGAAAAGGACATTAGCGAGTTTGGATTGACCATAAGCGCGGAACCCCCAATAGTGTTTTTCCGCTTGCAGGTCACCGAAGTTTATTCTTGCACCCACATGTGACCCTGAAGCAACATTGACCACTCGTGTCGGAGCGCTGATCTTCAAAAGCTCAAGCAAAAGGTTCGTTAACAGAAAATAGTTAAGGTGGTTGAGGGCAAAGGTCTTTTCAAACCCATCCGGTGTAACAATGCGCTTGTAGAAAAATCCCCCTGCGTTATTGACCAGAATATGTAAATACTTATGAGTTTCACTGAAGCTTGCGGCAGCCTGACGGATACCTGCCAGGGAAGACAAATCTGCAACAATGAACTCGACCGGGTAGCCAGTCTCTACTTGAATAGCACCAGCTACCGTGGCACATTTTTCTTTATTATGACTGACAATGATCACGTGCGCGCCCATCCGGCTTAATTCGCGCGCAGTCACCAACCCGATGCCGTTGGTTCCCCCAGTCACCAGAACTATTTTTCCTTCCATTTTTGGATACATATAGGCTTCAAGTAAATTCGATGGTCGAGAAACCGAAGATCAGGGGAAAAGTTTAGAGGTTTAGATTGTAGTTTAAAGCATAAACCTGCGTCAGTCAAAGGGGCTAATAAGGTTAACCGATTACATGCTCAGCAAACCTGTGTGTGCTAAGGTTCCCTTCATCCAAGATAAAATCGGGTAGAATAAAGGGCTGGTGGGAATCCGGGTGTGGTGCCAAGCCTCCCACCTTTCAGGAGATATCATGGACTTTTTCAAGACTGTCGAAGATCGACGCTCAATGCGAAAGTATGCTGACACTCCGATCGAGGATGAGAAGTTGCATAAAATCCTCGAGACTGCTAACAAAGCTCCCTCGGCAGGTAATCTGCAAGCGTATGAGATTTATGTCGTTCGAAAACTAGAACAGCGCCAGTCCCTCGTCAAGGCTGCCTGGGACCAGGAATTCCTGGCTGAAGCCCCGGTGGTACTGGTCTTCTGTGCTAACCCTGACCGTTCAGTCGTGAAATATGGGGAGCGCGGGTCAAGCTTATACTCCATCCAGGACGCCACGATCGCGTGTGCATATTCACAATTGGCTGCCAAGGCGTTGGGATTGGATACCGTCTGGGTGGGTGCATTCGATGAAAAGGCGGTGAGTGAATCCCTGCGACTTCTCCCTGAGCTCAGGCCGATCACTCTGCTCCCAATAGGCTATGCTGGGAAGGAACCACGTCCTCGACCGAGACGTGATATAAGAGATCTTATTCACGAAGTGTAATGATGAAAACGGAGTGGACTTGGAAGTCCACTCCGTTTTGCTTACAAAGAACGAAGGAAAACTGGCATCCGGGGATTTCCAACCCGGGTGTTTTTCACGAACTATTTACCAGGTTTGACCTGGCTGGCTGCATCAGAACAAACACAGGCGGTAATTTCACGATTGCCGCGCGTTAAAGTGCCTTGATAGGGAGCATTCCCGATATGGGCATCCCATCCATTTAGATTGAAAGGAATGGCACTATCCACGGGAATCCATTCACCGTTGTATTTTCGGGCAATATGAACATGTGTACCGGTGGCAGTGCCTCCTTCACAGGAAGGATAACCAATAGGATCGCCAACAGTAAGTGTTTGTCCAACCGTATCGCGCCCAGGCGTCGCAATATGCAGGTACAGAATATCCCACCCAGTGCGTTCATTGCCATCACCGTCCAAGTCGAGCATTACCACACCGATTTCCGATCGGACTACCACCCCATTTGCTACCGCACGCGCGGGGAGTTCGGTAGCAGAACAGCCTTTTACGTCAGGAGGAGCAAAATCGAGGGCGGCCCAGGGAAGGAGACTTCCCCAGCCCGTATGAGGACCGCCCGTGAATGCCCAGGTTTCATCCCCAGCGAAGGGAAAAGTCAATTCTGGCTGCTTTAGGCTGACTGGGATTTGGGGCTGGTCCATTGCCCAGGGATCTCCAAAAAGAGTATTGTAGGTTTGAGCAAAACCTGAGGGTCCGATGGCGCGCGTGTAATCTCCAAGGGAACCGTGTAGTGAAAAGAAATATTGGAAGGCCACAGAAGCAGCAGTTTGCCAAGGATCCGGACGTTCGATATTCCCATCCAGGTGCTCGATTTCTGTCAAACCACCGGTGCGCCAGCCATAATAACCATTATTTAACACGTCTGCAGCCCAAATGAGTTGCATATAAAGGCCAACATGAGTGTAATCCACTTCCCCAAGCGGGTAACTTCCAGTGGGAGGCACTGGCTGGGAAAGTGCGCCGGTAATGTATTCAAGGATTGCCAAAAGTACCCGCGGGCTGATACTGTAGTTAGTTGCAACCATATCGATGATCTCGGCCCCGGAATGACTGATTCCCCCGGCATATGCCCGGTAGTCCTTCAACCAGCCAGGATGGCTAGCGATAAAAGCTGCCGTGTCAAAACCATTAACAGCCGGACCATTAACAAACTGGATGTCTGGCATGATTTGGAAGGTTGTCCCCCAAAATGGCAAATAATAAATTGGGATTTTCATGGGCATGCCGGGAGGCATGGTTGTGGCGTCGGAAGGAATGACCAGGTTTGCTTTCCGGATTTCCTGGACGGTGGTGTTAAAACGAGCTGCAAGGGCCGGGAGCGTGTCTCCTGACTGCGCGACATAATCCACGAGTTCGCCCGGATTGTATTCCGGACGCGACGGCGAAGGTGTGGGAAGGGGTGCCGGAGTCTGAGTGGTTGGAATATTAGCAGGCAAAAAATACCCACCCTGGGGTAAACAGGCTGCCAAGGAGAGGACTAAGATAAGCAGGAGGGCTTGCTTATGACTTAACACAGGATGAATTATTATTCACCCGCCTGACGTTTGATTTGCGACTCGGCTGTACCGGTCTGGTTGGCGATAATCGTTTGGTCACCTTTGGTAAGAGTGCCTTTATAGGCAGCACTCCCTGCATGGGCTGTCCATCCACTCATGACGAAGGGTAATTGATCACCTGCGGTTACCCACTCGCCATTATATTTACGGGCGATATGGAGATTGGTACCGGTGGCTGTGCCTCCTTCGCATGACGGGTGTCCGATATGGTCTCCGGCGTTTACCATGGTGTTGACTTGAATGCGGTTCTTAGTGGCAATATGTTGATAAAGAACCACCCAGCCGGTCTGCTCGAATCCATCCCGATCAAGGTCAAGCACCACAAAGCCATCACCGGATCGGACAATCAATCCAGGAGCAACAGCCACCACCCACGCGTTGGATTCTACACAGCCAGAGTCATCCGCAGCTGGTGCAAAATCGAGGGCAGCAAAAGCGCTTTCTTGTTCCCAGGCGGGATGGGGTCCACCAGTGAATGCCCACAAGGCACCGATTTCAAAAGGCAGAGTGAAAGGTGGCTGAGTCATGTCTGGAGGAAAGAGCGGTCCTGTCTCCTGAGCGCGTGAAAATGGATCTCCAAACATCTCGTTGAATAGAGCCGGGAAACCTACTTGCGGATCTATAGTTTTCAACCAATCCTCATAATTAAGGTGTTTGGAAAAAAAATATAGAAGAGACACGGTCCCTGCGTTCAAGGTCGGATCCAGCCGTATAATGGAGCCATCCGGGAAAGTCAACCCAGTCAGTGTCCCGTCGCGCCAGCCGTAATACCCGGCAAGCAGATCCCGGTCAAGCAGCCGTAGTTGCTGATACAGCCCGACATATTGAGGGTTTTGATATCCAAGTGGATAGGACTTGTCAACGCCTGGATCAGGCTGACCTAGCACCCATCCGGTATAATACTGGATAAATGTCAACAAAAGACGTGGGTTGATGGAACTCCCAAACGCCATCCTCTTGACGCCTTCCGCTCCGGAAATAGTGACATTACCCAAAGGTTCGTGGAAAGCGCTGAAATATCCTCCTGCTGTACTCACGAATTGTTCTATATTAAAACTCTGCGCACAGGGTGAATAAACCACTTCGCAATCCGGGATTATCTGCGTGGAAGATGTGGTTGCGACACGTGGCAAACGATTGGGAATGATAAGGAGTGTGCCTGGATTAAGCAAGCTGGTAGCGGGCAAATTAACCGTGGAGGTTATCTCCGAGACTGAAACATCAAAATGCAAGGCAACCGCCTCCAGGCTGTCGCCGGACTGGGAGGAATAGATAATCGAAGGTCGCGGTGTTCCTGGGGTGACTGCTGGCATAGTGGTTGTAATTGTCGGGGGAGGAAAAGTAAAAGTCGGTTGTATGGTTGAAACCGTAGGCACAATATTCGTTGGGGATGGCAGCGGATCTGTGAATATTGTCACAACTGAGGTGGGAGTGTTGGTTGGGGTTGTATCATAAGTCCCCCACAGGTTTGGGCCGCAAGAAGAGAGAAAAATGCCGGTAATTACAAGTAAAGTCGCGACCTTGCGCAAGACTGAATTCATCGGGCAGATTATACCGCACCTGTCCCACTAGCAACTTTTTCCAGATTGTTGAACAAGGGAATCAAGTATTTATGGGAATGCCTGGGGGGAGGAATTTTCCCAAAGGAAACCACAGTTTGCTTCATCTTTGGATTTGATTGATTGGATCATTACCCTCAAAGGATTCAACCTTCACTCCATTACGAGTCAGCGTGCCAACGTATTCCTCCCCTGTCCCGGAAGCTACCCACCCGCTGAGGTTAAATGGGACCGAACCATCCGCAGGAATCCATATTCCGTTAAATTTGCGCGCCAGATGGACGTGTGTTCCGCTGGAAACCCCCCCTTCACACGAGGGATGTCCCACAGTATCTCCCGCATGTAAATATATACCGGGTCGCACCCGGTCACGATTCTCGACGTGCATATAGACAACCACCCAGCCAGTTCCCTCGTTGCCATCTCCGTCCAAGTCCAGAATTACCACCCCTTCTCCAGTTCGGGTGACCAACCCATTGGCAACCGCGATTACCATTGCATTCGATTCAACGCAGCCTAGTGCTTCCCCTGGCGGAGCAAAATCGAGTGCACCAAAGGGTGTCCCCGCATCCCAGGCAAGGTGAGGCCCACCCGTAAAAGCCCAAGTTTCTCCCGTTCTGAAAGGCAAAGATAGAAGTGGTTGCGCAAGGTTAACCGGGACAAGCGGTTCAACAGTCCTATCGAAAGGATAACCGAAGAGCTTGGAAAATGTATTGGAAAAGCCACCCGGGGAGACATCCCGCTTCCAGGTAGAGTAATCGTCCAATTGGGCGAAGAAATTCTGCACACCAGCTGTGCCGGCATTAATTGTCGGGTCGATTGGAACGACTGAGCCATCCGCCAACATCCATTTTGTGAGACTATCTGCTTCCCAACTGTAAAAACCACTATTGAGTTGGATGGATGCCCACGCCAGTTGCCGGTAGAGACCCACGTACCAGCCATCGTTAAAACCAAAGGGTGTATCTCCAAGTGCTGGATCGGGATTTGATTTGGTGAGCCAACCAGAGCGATATTCCAAAACAGCCAGCAGGAGACGTGGGCTTATCGAGTAATCCTGAGCGATCAGTTGAACAACTTGGGCAGCATCCAGGGTTGCTCCATTCATAATCTGGGTATAACCCGTCAGATAGCCGTCTTGGACGTGTATAAAATCAGCAATGTCGAATGAAGCACTCATGGGTCCATACACAAGTTCGGAGTCGGGAATTAACTTGTAAGCCGGACCCGGAGTCTGGGGGGTTACTTCCGGAATGGTTAACGTTTGACCCACTTCAAGTGCATCAGGGTTGGAAATATTATTGGCATTGACAAGCGCCTCCACACTAACAGCGTAGCGTTCGGCAATGGCACTCAGGATATCACCAGACCGGACTACGTAAGTTTCGGGACCTTGCACCCCACTCGTCTGGTAATGGGGGGAATCAGGGGTAGGAGTTAAAACAGGTGCTCCCATTGTACGCGGCGTTGGGAGAGAATATGAATTCGTCGGAGTGGATGGAGAGGCTGGCGTTGGAACCTGGCCCGACGCCCAGACCGAAGCCGGAGTAATCACATTGGAAGCAGTCCATGGACGGGCACAAGCTACCAATGAGAAAATCAGTCCAATTATCCACAGTCGTTTTCGGAACATTGAATGATTTTACTGCCATTCTTACCAAAATAGTTGTCTTGGTCTGGTAGTAGAAAATTCATGCCAAAGGTTATAATCACGCAAATAGAACCTCCAGACTTTACTTTTTCTATCCCTACACCTTTTATGAATATTCTCCCTCAAGCAAACTCCAAAGACATCCACGGCCCAGACCCAAGTGAAGAACCAATTGCGTTCCCCGAAACCGTCTGCCATCGTACCATTCGCGGAGACCTAACCTTTTATCCACAGGCAGCATTCCATGGAAGTATAATATTTTTCTGTACCGAGACCTGCCAAAGTGTTTTCCTGTCGGACCCGGAACGATTTTACTCGGCACATACCAAACGGAGACCTTAATGTCAAAACTTTACGGGGGCCTGGAAGGTGGAGGAACCAAGTTCATCTGCGCGGTAGGCACAGGATCAGGCAAAATCGTCGATGAAATTCGGATAACCACCACATCTCCCAGTGAGACTCTTGAACAGGCTGTCGCTTTTTTCCAGAATTATGATCTGGCTGCAATTGGGCTGGCTCCATTCGGCCCACTGGATTTAAATCCAAGTTCCCCCACCTACGGCACCATCACCGCCACACCCAAACCCGGCTGGACTGGGACAAACATACTGGCACCCTTCCTACGAAAGTTTAACCTGCCATTGGCATTCGACCTGGATGTGAATTCGGCTGCTTTTGGCGAATATTCCATTATTCCTGAGAATCGGAAACTGGATTCCCTGGTCTATTTAACAATTGGGACCGGCATCGGAGCAGGTTTTATCATCAACCGGAAAGTAACCCATGGACTGAACCATCCGGAAGCAGGTCACATACGTGTGCCACATGATCGGAAAATAGACCCTTTTCCGGGAATATGTCCATTTCATGGGGATTGTTTTGAGGGGATGTGCAGTGGTCCGGCCCTTGCCACCCATTGGAGAAAGCCCGCCGAAATGATTCCCAGTGACCATCCTGCTTGGGACCTGGAAGCCATGTACATCGCTTTCGCCCTGGTCAACTTTATCCTCACAATATCACCTCAGCGGATCGTACTGGGCGGGGGTGTGATGGGTCACAAGCCGCTTTTCCCTTCCATACGGAGCAAGGTGCAGGGACTATTAAACGGATATCCGACCTCATCGATCTTGACCGGTTCGATGGAAGAATACATCATCCCTCCTGCTTTGGGCAGCCGCTCTGGCGTCCTGGGTGCGATGGCTATGGCGAAGAGCGTGTCACGCAATCGGTCAAAGCCCTATCACTAAATTTTCAAAAGGTAAAATTTTTGTGGCAGGATTGGAAAATGACCGAAAATATAAACAGGGTTGAGCAACACGGTTGTATTGTTTGCGGCAAAATTCATACCCTTCTTGTCGTTTACACACCTTCCGGCAAGATGGTAGGCTGTATCGTAACAAGCCCAAACGGTCGAGTAGTTCCAGATGAAGTGCGGCCCCTTGTAGCATGCAATAGCCATAGGGAATCAGAGGTGGATGCGGCTCTGGTAAAACACTATCCAGGCATGGAACAGGAGGAAGATAAGGAGGATTGAGAATTCCACCATGAATTACCCAAATTATCCCGGGATTGGTCCCTGCCTCGTCTCAACACTTTCCATTTCTTTCCCCAGCCTGACGGCTGGGTTTTGTTTTTCCTCTTACGGTATAATTGCCCCGTCCTTTCCATTCAATCACATTAATTACTGGCCTTATGCCTTCTCCCTTAATTGAATGTATCCCCAACTTTTCTGAAGCCCGTCGACTACAAACGATCGAAGCGATTATTGCTGCCATCACTGCAGCAGGAGTGACCGTGCTTGACCGCCACTCTGATAACGATCACAACCGTACGGTAATCACTTTTGTTGGCGCACCCGCAGCAGCTGAAGAGGCTGCTTACCAGGGCATCCGCAAGGCTGCAGAATTAATCAACCTGGACGAGCACACAGGTACACACCCGCGCATCGGCGCCACCGACGTGGTCCCGTTTGTTCCGATTTCCGGCATCAGCATGGGAGAGTGTGTGGCCATCGCCCGTCGCCTGGGTGAACGCGTAGGCCGCGAACTATCCATCCCGGTCTACCTTTACGAGGAAGCTGCCACCCAGCCGGATAGGGTCAACCTGGAAAACATCCGGCGCGGCCAGTACGAAGGACTCAAAGCCGAAATCGAGACGCACCCTGAACGTAAACCAGACTTCGGTCCGGCTCATCTTGGACTCGCCGGGGCGACCGTGATCGGAGCACGCCACCCACTCATCGCCTATAATGTCTACCTGGATACCGATGACGTATCGATTGCAAAAGCTGTCGCCAAGGTCGTCCGTCAATCGTCCGGAGGGTTACCGAGTGTTAAGGCATTGGGGATGCTGGTGGAGGGGAGGGCACAGGTCTCGATGAACCTGACCAATTTCCGCCAGACTTCCATCCAAACTGCCGTCGAAGCTGTCCGTAAGGAAGCGGCACTACATGGAGCGGGAATTCATCACAGCGAATTGGTGGGACTCGTCCCCCAGGAGGCCATGACCGAAACTGCGGCGAGTTATCTGCAACTGGATGGTTTCAAGTCTGACCAGATTCTCGAGAACCGCTTATTCGCCCTGCCCAAGCCTGGTTCCCGACCCGACGATTTTCTGGACGCCCTTGCCGCAGCCACCCCCACCCCGGGGGGAGGTTCCGCTGCTGCACATGCTGGCGCGATGGGTGCAGCACTGGTGGCGATGGTTGCCCGGCTGACAATTGGCAAGAAAAAATACGCGGCGGTCGAAGACCAGATGAAAGAAACCCTCAGCCAGGTCGAGGACCTGCGGCTTGAATTGACTGCGGCTGTGGACGAGGACTCGGCAGCCTTCGAGGGGGTGATGAATGCTTTCAAATTACCCAAGGACACTCCCGATAATGAGAAAGCACGGGCATTGGCAATCGAGACGGCTACACTGGCCGCCTCCGAGGTTCCGCTGAAGGTTGCCCAGAAATCGGTAAGTGTGATGGAACTGGCTGAACGAGTCGTGGCACTCGGCAACCTGAACGCGATCAGTGACGGGGCTTCTGCAGCAGCCATAGCGAAGGCTGCACTTACTTCCGCTGGATACAACATGCGAATCAACCTAGCAGGGCTGGGTAATAAAGCCTTGGGGGAAACACTTCTCAGCCAATTAGATACTCTCGAGGTCAAGGCAGATAAACTTCAAAAAGAGGTCCAGAAATCCATCCGGGAACGCGGGGGGTTCTCATTGGGATGAAGCTGTCCAAAATATTTGTGTTTTTTTGTTTGGCCGCCAGTCTATCCCTGGCGGCTTGTGGTAACACCGCCATAGGTTCGCCGTCTCCTGCTCCCACCACACAGCCAATCACCAAAACCAGAACTCCTCTTCCCTCATCTCCAACGGTCACGCCCCAGGTAATTACTGCCGCCGCGACCACAACTCCTGAACCGTGCTCCCCAGAGGGGAACGACTATTGCATCGTGAATGCTTATTTTGTTTTCCAACTTCCGATCGAACCTCCAGGAACCGACACGATCGACCGGATTTATCCTTACGGCAGCACCGAAGGAGGAACTCTCGAACCGCACCATGGGGTGGAGTTCTACAACGCATCCGGAACCCCCGTGCTGGCCGCGGCGGATGGGAGCGTGTATTTCGCCGGCGACGACAAGACCCAATTCTTCGGTCCAACATCCAATTTTTACGGGAGCATGATCATCGTAAAACACGAACTAACCGGGACACCTTTTAGCATCCTCTATACCTTGTACGCTCACCTGTCTAAAGAGGAAGTCTCGACTGGCGAGAGCGTGACAGCCGGGCAAAAGATCGGGGAGGTGGGAGCAAGCGGTTCAGCACAGGGCAGCCATCTCCATTTCGAGGTCCGGGTGGAACCGAACGACTATTCCTCCACACTCAATCCGGAACTGTGGCTGGTTCCCCATCCCGGAAATGGAACGCTTGCCATTGCAGCGACAGATGACAGTGGGAAGACCATTTTTCCATCTTTCAATGTCCAATACTTTCCGAACCAGGATCAACCCGCTGCCAAGGCATTCGAGGTGGACTGCTATGCTCCCGAAACTATTAATCCACGTGACCCCTGGGGCGAGACAGCCGCCCTCGGTGACCAGCCCGCCGGAAGGTACCGGATCACGTTTTTATGGGCGGGCAGCTGGCACGAGAACTGGGTTGAAATCCAATCCGGGAAATTGACCCGGATGGCATTCATGGTTAAATAAAGAAATGATAAATACCCTTGAAGAAAAATTGAATCCTGCCGAACGAAAGATATTGGATGGTTTGAACAGTCCCATCAAAATCCAATCTTTTCTCAATAGCATTCCTTACAGTGAGGATGAATTCTATCGCTGCCCTCTGCGGGTCCTACGGGAACGAAAAGCTCATTGCTTCGATGGAGCCCTTTTTGCAGCAATGGCAATCCGCCGCAACGGACGCCCACCGCTGATCCTGGAACTGATCCCGAACCAACGGGACGATGACCATATCCTTGTGCTCTTCAAGCAGTATGGTCACTGGGGATCCGTGGCGCAGTCGAATTTTTCCGGACTGCGCTACCGGGAACCGGTCTACCGCAGCCTGCGGGAACTGGTCATGTCGTATTTCGAAGACTTCTTCAACGCAGTAGGCGAAAAAACCCTGGTGGGTTACCGCGGGCCGATCAACCTGAAAGTCTTCGACCGGTTGGAATGGATGTGGAGCGACTCAGGATTGGAAAAACTATCCAACGAGATGAACCGTTACAAGAGCCATCCCGTCATCAGCCCTGAATTGGCAGCCAGCCTGTCCCTGGTGGATGAGCGCAGCCTGCGTGCCGGGATGACAGGCACCAACCCGGCCGGATTGTTCAAGGTCAAAAAAACATGAGATCATTCACAGATCGAGTCACACCTTTGCGACCAGAGGGTGCGTACGCAGTGCTCGCCAAAGCCCAGGCTCTCGAAGCCCAGGGAAAAACGATCATCCACCTTGAAATTGGCCAGCCCGATTTCCCGACTCCAGCCAATGTCAGCGAGGCAGGGATCGATGCCATCCATCGTGGAAAAACCAAGTACACCCCCCCAGCCGGCATCCCAGAATTCCGGGAGATGATTGCAGAGTATGCCGGAAAACTGAGGGGGCTGAAAATAGACCCCGCGCAGGTGGTGGTAGGCTGCGGCTCGAAGCCGGGGCTATTCTTCCCCACGCTGGCCCTGGTGGCACCAGGTGACGAGGTAATTTATCCTGATCCCGGTTTCCCAACCTACGAGGCCATGATCCGCGTAGCAGGCGGTATCCCGGTGCCAGTGCCGCTGCTCGAGGAAAACCAATTCTCCTTCGACCTGGACGTTTTCGATAAGAAGATCTCCGACCGGACAAAGCTGATCGTGCTGAACTCGCCCGGCAACCCAACCGGCGGGGTAATCCCGTACGAAGACCTTAAACACATTGCCAAAAAAGCCCGGGAACATAATTGCTGGGTGCTTTCGGATGAGATCTACACCCAGTTAGTCTACGATGGAACAGCAGCCCACAGCATTGCTGAAGTGGATGGGATGCTCGAGCGAACGGTCATCGTGGATGGATTCTCGAAAACCTACTCGATGACCGGCTGGAGGCTGGGATACATGATCACCCCGGCAGCTTTGGCCGAGCGGCTGGAACTGCTCATCACGCATGCCACCGGCTGCACAGCAGCTTTCACCCAATACGCCGGGATGGAAGCCCTGACCGGCCCGCAGGATTTCGTGGCAAAAATGGTGACAGAATATCAAGGCCGCCGTGACCGGATGCTGGAACTGGTGAACGCCATCCCCGGTTTGCACGCACAGAAACCCCAGGGAGCCTTTTACGTTTTCCCGAACGTCAAATCCTATGGAATGAGTTCAAAGGAAATTGCCACCCGCCTGATCGACGAAGCGGGTGTGGCCATTTTAGCGGGGACGGACTTCGGGTGGGGAGGAGAGGGCTATATCCGGCTGGTGTACGCCGTCTCCATGGAGACGATCGAGGAGGGGGTTGAAAAAATGGGAGCGTGGTTCAAATCACTGAAACGGTAGCAGGTCCAGGGTCCGGAAAGAAGGTTGAAGTCCGGAGGCGAGGGTCGCCTCCGGACTTTTCGTGACGCGCGAGTGGTCAGGCGTTCCTGGTCTCAAAATCCCTGACATCCTGCTCCGCTTTGCTCACATTGACGAAGGGCAGAATGATCAAACCCATCACGAAAAAGAAAATCAGGGAAAGGATGGCAGGGCGAAGGCTACCGAAAACCTGGTTCACCAGTCCGAATAGGAGCGGCCCGGTCCAGGAGGTACCCCGCTCGCTGATTTCATAGAAGGAATAGTATTCGGCCTGCTTGCCGGAGGGGATGATCTGGGCATAGAGGCTGCGGCTGATAGCCTGGGAACCACCCAAAACGATGGCAATGAACGCGCCCAGGATGAAGAATTGAAGCACCCGGCCTTCACCGTTCAATCCGAAATAGGCATAGATCACAACCCCGGCCCAGATGACCAGGCTGACGAGGATCGAGCGCTTGGCACCGACCCAGCTGGCAAGCCTGCCCCAAAGCAGGGCACCAAAGAATGCCATGAACTGGATCATCAGGATGACAATAATCAAGGTGGACTGGTCCATGCCCACCCCGCCGCGAATGATCGGAGCGGCGGCGAACGTCGAAGCAACCGAAATTACCGTCTGGATACCATCGTTATAGAGGAAGTAAGCCAGGAGATACTTGATCGTTTCGGGGAAATTCTTCATTTCCCTGACCGTGTGCCACAATTGTCGCCAGCCGACGCGAAGGTACGTCTCACACTTCGGCAACTGTTTGATCGCATGGCGGGGGCGCAATCGCGCCCAGGTGATGAAGGAGAAACTCAACCACCAGACCCCCGCCGAGGCCAAGTTGATGCGGACTGCCAGGGGCTGGGGGACACCCAGTTTGTCACTGAACAAGTAAAACCCCAAGTTGAGCAAAAGAAGCAGCCCATCGCCGAGGTAGCCCATAGCCCAGCCGTAAGAGGAAACCCTGTCGCGCTGGTCCTCGCTGGCAATGTCGGGGAGATAAGAGTTGTAGAAAACAATCGCGGCTCCGAAGGTGAGATTGGCAAGGATGAACAGCAGGCCGCCCAGCCACCAGATCGAGGCGGTGGTGAAGAACATGAGGATGGTCATGATGGCGCCAAAGGTGGCGAATATCTGCATCATCTGCTTGCGGCGGTGGGAATAGTCCGCAATGGCGCCAAGGATGGGCAGGAAGAGAACCTGCATCCCGACAGAAAACGAGATGCAATAAGGGAAAAATGAATCCGGAGCAATGGGGATTCCCAGAAGGTGGGCCATCTTGTCGGGGCTGGCAGCGGCGGCATTCTGAGCGAGGGAAGCCAGGTAGGGACCAAGGAACACGGTGCCGATGGTGGTGCTGAAAGCCGAATTAGCCCAATCGTACATGGCCCAGCCGAAGATTTCACGCTTGTCGTTGATCTTTGGACGTTCTGCTGCAATCGCCATAGTGCCTCCTGGAGAATTGGATTTACTGTTTGAAATAACCCTCATCAGTCATCCGAGTTTCACCGATTATAACCATGGTTTACAAGGGTGACCATGGACGATATACAAGGGAATGGGGCGAAGTATATTCCCCACCGGGAGTGCCGTGAAGTCCGTCGAGCACCGTGAAACAAACCCAACTTGCCAGATTAGCGTGACAAAACGAACACAAACGAATGACCGTTTTTGAAGTCCTTTTTTTCGATCATGCCCCTATGAAACATTTTCCACCGGCAGAGCATCGAAGCCATATTGCGCAAATATGATCGAATATCGATCCGGGCACACGGCTTCCACCTTTCGGGGAGGATACGCGTCCCTTTTAGGTGAGACGATCCCCCATAGGTGGGGGTATGGGGGGTGATCACAGCCAGGGAGGGAGGAACAATTGAGGAACAATTAATTCTCTCCGAGCGGGCATGATGGTCAAAAAAGCTGGGACGATATCCCAAAAAAGCTGGGACGATGTCCCCTAAAAGCAGGGACGTTGTCCCCAAAATGCTGGGAAGATGTCCTCTAAAAGCGGGGACAATGTCTCCCCAAAAAGCAGGGACGATGTATCATGCCCGTACAACAATGAATGCGGGAGCCCAAATTCAGGCGGTTTTTCAAAATTTTCGAGAAACGAATAGTTCGAGAGCGGTTGTCAAGGTACAGCCAGATAGTCATTATCCAACGGTGAAGGTATGCTGCCAAGGTAATAATAGAACATATTTTCTATTAAGTCAAGGGGGAAAATGAAGAGCGAGTCATGTCCTTACAAAAGGAGATAACAAAGAACGAATTGGTTGTTACGTTATACCCTGACAACAGGTGATATCCGTCCGGTAATATCTTCACGAGGCGGGTGTAAAATAAGACGTATCCCATAGAATATCTGATTATTTAAAGGTGAGTTATGTGTCTCGGAATCCCAGCGAAAGTGGTCGAGCTCTACGAAGCCAACGGCATGAAAATGGCCAAGGTGGATTTTGGCGGCGCCCTCAAGGAAGCGTGCATGGAATACCTGCCGGAGGTCAAGGTGGGAGATTATGCCATCGTCCACGTCGGCTTCGGGCTGTCCATCCTGGATGAGAAGGAAGCGATGGAGACGATGGACCTGCTCAGGCAGATCGACGCGCTGGGGGAAGAAAGGTAAACGCACGATATCCCCCCAAAAACGGGGATAATATGTCGTGACCCACCATTGCCTAAATGAAATATATCGACGAATACCGCGATGCAGACCTGACACGGAAACTGCTGGCCGACCTCCAAAAAAGCATCACCCGCAATTGGACTCTCATGGAAGTGTGCGGGGGTCAGACGCATTCCATCATCAAATCGGGCCTCGACCAGATGCTGCCGCCCGAGATCGAGCTCGTGCACGGACCGGGCTGCCCGGTGTGCGTGACGCCGCTCGAACAGGTGGACAAGGCCATCGCCCTGGCGTCCCTGCCGGAGGTGATCTTCACATCGTACGGGGACATGCTGCGGGTGCCAGGGTCCAAGCAAGACCTGTTCGCAGTGAAGGCCCAGGGAGGCGACGTACGCATCGTCTATTCGCCGCTGGACGCCTTGAAGATCGCCAAAGACAACCCGGGCAAGACCGTGCTCTTCTTCGCCATCGGTTTCGAAACCACCGCTCCCGCAAACGCTATGGCAGTGCTGCAAGCCAAAGCCCAGAGACTGGAGAATTTCGCAGTACTGGTCTCGCACGTGACCGTGCCGGCAGCGATCAGTGCGCTAATGGACTCATCCCGTGCGGAAACCGGGACTACTTCGCCTGACGTGAAAGTCGACGGGTTCCTGGCAGCCGGTCACGTTTGCACTGTGATGGGGTATTGGGAATACGAGCCGCTGGTCGAAAAGTACAAAATCCCAATCGTGGTGACCGGCTTCGAGCCGGTGGACATGCTGCACGGGATCCTAAAATGTGTCAAGCAGCTGGAGGCAGGCACCCACACGGTCGAGAACGCCTACGAACGCTCCGTAAGCCGGGAAGGGAATAAACCGGCGCAGGCAGTCATCAAGCAAGTCTTCGAGATGACCGACCGGGCCTGGCGGGGAATCGGCGTCATCCCAATGTCGGGGTACCGGCTGCGCCCGGAGTTCGCCGCTTTCGACGCCGAACTGCGCTTCCCCCAGGTGCAGGCGATCGAGACGAAGGAATCGCCGCTATGCATCAGCGGACTGGTGCTGCAAGGACGCAAGAAGCCGAGCGAATGCACAGCATTCGGCAAGGAGTGCACCCCGCAAACCCCACTGGGCGCGACCATGGTCTCATCGGAGGGTGCATGCGCGGCGTATTACCGGTATGGACGATATTCCAAAGATATTGCAATAAATGCCAAACCCGTGCCTGAACCCAAAGTCAACCCATGACGGAAAAAATCAACCTGCTCGGCTGGACGTGCCCGCGACCGCTTCAAAATTATCCAACCATCGTGATGGGACACGGCGCGGGCGGGAAGATGATGACCGACCTGATCGAGCATCTCTTCGCACCGGCATTCGCCAACGAGTGGTTGGGGCAGATGGGGGATGCGACGAAATTCGATCCATCCGTGTTCGGAATCCGTGATTCGTCCCTGGCTTTCACAACGGATTCATTCGTGGTCAGCCCGCTATTCTTTCCAGGCGGGAATATCGGAGACCTTGCAGTGTATGGAACGGTGAACGACCTCGCCATGAGAGGAGCCAAGCCGCTGTATCTATCAGCGGGATTCATCCTAGAAGAAGGGCTGCCGATGGAGACGCTCGGGAATATCGTGACCGCCATGGCAGCAGCCTGCAAAGCGGCGGGGGTGAAGGTGGCAACCGGGGATACCAAGGTAGTTCAAAAAGGACACGGGGACGGGATCTATATCAATACATCCGGGCTGGGAGTTATCCCCGAGGGCGTGGACATCGGCCCGGCGAACGCCAGACCGGGCGATCTTGTCCTGGTGAGCGGGACGATAGGCGACCATGGAATCGCGATCATGTCGGTAAGGGAAGGGTTAACCTTCGAGACGGAGATCCGGTCCGACACGGCGCCGCTGTACGGGATGGTGGAAGAGATGATCGAGGCGGCAGGAGGTAAGGGAATCCATTGCTTGCGGGATGCGACACGCGGCGGGCTGGCGGCAGTGCTGAACGAACTGGCGGATACTTCGAAGGTGGGGATCGAATTCGACGAGAGGAAGGTGCCCATCCGAGCGGAGGTGAACGCAGCCTGCGAGATGCTGGGACTGGACCCGTTGTATATCGCCAACGAGGGGAAATTGGTGGCGATCGTGGCGGAAGAGGTAACGGAAAAGATTTTAGCCGCAATGCGCTCACACGAATATGGAAAAGAGGCGGCGATTATTGGGCGGGTAATAAGCGAACACCCCGGAATGGTGACGGCGAAGACTTCAATCGGAGGCCTACGGGTGGTGGATGTGCCGGCGGGGGAATTGCTGCCGAGGATTTGTTGAAATTATCCCCATCCCCCCATTCCCCCTCACCCTTCTGTGAGTTCCGCTGTCCCAAGGGAAGGGAAAAAAGAGGAAAAAACAAGGATATTGCTCGCTTCGCTCGCAATATCCTTGTTTTTTCAAACATCCGTACCAATGGGAAAAATCACCAAGGAATCACAAGACCACTTTCGCAAGGGCGGTTAGGCCTTTCAAATCGTCCAGGTCCAGCCACTGGAGCATGAGGCGCTGGAGGGCGGTTTTTTCCAACTCCGCCAAATGCTCTTTTATTTCCTCCCCCACCCCAACAACGATGCCGCGTTTATGCAGTTCTTCAATGCTTTGATTGCGGGCGGTTAATTTTGCCTCCAATTCTTTTTTTGACAGACCGAAGCGAAGACCGGTCATCATGGAGCGGCGAACGGATTTCGGATTGCGCCCAGCGGCTTTCAACAACTCGTCCAGGCGGGAATTCAGTCGGGTAAATTCCGCAGGCGGGGAGAATATAGCGTTCCACTCGTCAGCGTATTTGACCACTAGCGGCAAGGTACGCTTTTCGCCGATGCCACCGACCAAGATGCAGGGTCCACCGGGGCGAGCAGGGTGCGGTAAAAGAGCTGCTTCACGCAATTTGTAATATTTGCCAGCATAGGTGAGCGGGGAATCCGATTTCAACAGGCGGGTGATGACTTCCAGCCCTTCTTCGAAGCGATCGAAACGAGACTTCATATTTAGCAGATCAAAGCCAAACGTATTATGCTCACGCTCCTGCCAACCCGCCCCGAGGCCGAGGGTGAGGCGCCCGCCGCTTAGATCGTCGACAGCGGAGGCCATGCGGGCGGTCAGCACCGGGTGGCGGACGGAGACGGGCGAGACGAGTGGACCGAACTCGATGCGTTTTGTGTGGGAAGCCAGCCAGGTGAGGGAGACCCAAAGTTCAAGGGATTCCATGTCAGGCGGCTGGGCATTGGTGAAGTGGTCGGAGCGGTAGAGGCCGGCGAAGCCGAGGTCTTCGACTGCGGCGGCGAGGTTTTGCCAGCGAGGCCAGGTGAGCCCGTTCTGGGCTTCGATCATGATGGCGATGTCCATTATTTACCTCGAATAAAATCTTCAGGAAGGAAGAATAACTCCTTTAGTAGGAGGAAGGGAACAAACTCAAATTATAATCGGGCAATTGGTTGTACAGCTTGAACTGTTCAAAATAGACAGCCAAGGCTATCTGGTGATTGCAAAACCATCTTCCTGCCCACCTGCCCAATGTTAGTAATCTGGCGAACAATAGCCCCCACCCCTGCCCCTCCCCCGAAATTCGGGGGAGGGGCTATTAATTGGGGGAGGGTGAGCGGCTCCGCTGCTCACCCTCCCCCAATCTCCCTCCGGCTTTAAAGCAAATCTGGTAAAGAGAGCCAGGGGCCTGGAGACTTGGGATGGCCGGCCTCGACCAGCTCATCCTTTAGTACCAGTGTATCCAGAGTGCGCCGGACGAGGTCGGGGGGCCAGCCGAAGAGTTTGGTAACATCGCGGGATCGGGTTGCGCCAACGGAGGCAAAATAAAGTCTTACCAGTTTTTTACGAGCCTCGGCTTCGCCAATCGGTCGAGCCTGCTGCTCCAACTCGGGCATGTGCCGGGAGGTAATGTCATACCGGAAGGCATATTTCCACGAGCCGACCTCGGCAACCCCCACCGGTTGAATCTTGAAGTCCATTTGCAGATCCTCCATGGCACGGTTGAAGGCCGATTCTTTCGCATTCAGCAGGCGGGCTTCCTTACGAAGCGAAATTGTGTCGAGGCTGCCTTTATCCAAAAGAGTTTCGTAGATCTGTTTGGCAGCCTGAGTGAGGCGTCCCTCCTCGTAAGCCAGGAGGTAATCTTCCTCGGGGGAGCCGTAGTTCTCGGACAGGGCAAAGAAATACGGGGCGATCTCGAGCGAGATGAGGGTGGCCTTGCGGCGCAGGATCTTGCCGTAGTACCAGATCTTTTTGGGCAGAGCGTCATCCTTCCAGCCCCAGGTGATGTGACCGGGATCATCATGGTTATCGGGGACGGTGCGATCCCCGGCAACCGCTTTCCAGAGGGAGGGAAGGTCGATACCCGTAATCGGCCAGAAGAAAACGAAGCCACGTTCGTTAACGAATTCCAGGGCGCCAGAATGGTTCGAAACACGATTTGAAGGGAGCAGGCGGAAAGTCCGGTTGCGATGGGTTTTAAGTTTCCCCAGGTTGATGACTGGCATGAGTCGATTGTACCAAAACTCTCCAGGGGGAGGGTGTGTTAAACTATCAGGAAACTGATCAAGATTTTAATTCCGATTGAAACTCCGCTGCCGTGGACGGCGGCGAGAGCACTTTTGATCAGGTATATACAATGAGGAAACTACTTGGATGCTGAAATCCAAACCCTGAGTGACACGCTCATCAACGAAATCATCAACGCGGTGGGGCTGCCCAAGACGCCAGGGACGCAGCGAACCTTTAACATGCTCTTCCACAAGGCTGCCGGGCGGCTGGCGGAGATCGGCGTGACATTCGACCGGTTAATCAGTAAGGAAGGGTTCCCGGCTGCGTGCACCTGGGCTCTGACCAACTGGTGCCGCGACGTCCGCTCCCGCGGCTCCGAGAACGTACCGAAGAGCGGACCGCTGCTGGTGATCTCGAACCATGCCGGGGCGTACGACTCGGTGGTGATCACGGCCCAGTTGGGCAGGAACGATCTGAAATTCATTGCGAGTGACGTGGCTTTCCTGAAAAACCTGCCCAACACAAACAAGCATTTCTTTTATGTCGCGGAGGAGGACACATATAACCGCATGGCAGCCGCGCGGGGAGGGATACGTCACCTAAAAAACGGCGGGGCACTGTTACTATTTGGCACAGGGTTGATCGACCCCGACCCATCGGTCTATAACGGGGCTGAAAAAGAAATCGAAAAATGGAGCGCGTCGATCGACCTGTTCCTAAGGCAGGTGCCAGAGGCGAACGTGGTGGTGACCATCGTCAGCGGAATCGTCTCAGCGCGGTGGGCGCGTCACCCGGTCACCTGGTTGAAACGGATCCCCTGGCAAAAACGGCGGCTGGCGGAATTCGGACAAGTGCTCGAGCAATTATTCATCCCGGGCAGACGCTACGTTTCACCACGGGTCAGTTTCGATCCCCCTGCGTCGGTCGACACCCTGCGACTCGAATGCAAGGCGAACCATGTTTTACCGGCGATCATTGCGCGTGCAAAAGTGCTGCTGGTGAATCACATTTTTTGGGTAAAATCGTTTGCAAAGGAATAAAGCATGGACGCAGAAATGAACGCGCTAAGCCGGAGCCTGGTAGTGGAATTGGCAGGGTCGATCGGTTTGCGCAATTCGCAACTGGCACAGCGTGTCATCTGGCCGATCTTCCGACCAGTCACAGACCGGCTGGCGCGGATCGGCCTGACTTTCGACCGCAACGTGCTTCAAAATGGGATTTCAAAGGCGATGGGGATCGCATTGGAGGAGTTTGCGAGCAGAGTGAGGGCGCGGGGGACGGAGGCGCTCCCACCGGAAGGACCGCTGCTGGTGCTCTCCAATCACCCCGGAACATACGACAGCCTGGTGATCACCTCCCAATTGAGGCGCGACGACCTGAACTTCATCAGCGGGGATATCCCATTCCTGAGAACGCTTCCGCATGCAAATCAAAATTTCTACTGCATTTCAGACGAGGCAAATGGGCGCATGCTGGCAGCGCGCAAAGCCATCCGGCACCTGCGGGAAGGGGGAGCGATGCTGCTTTACGGCTGCGGTCACATCGACCCGGACCCGGCCATATATGACGACGCTGATAAAGTCCTCGAGAGCTGGAGTCCCAGCATCGACCTTTTCCTAAAATCCGCCCCAAAGACGCGCATCCTGCTAAGCATTGTCAGCAATGTTGTCGCCAAAAAATGGTGGAACAGCTTCCTGTACCGACTGAGGTCCGACCCAGTGGACCGCCGCAGGCTGGTGGAATTCGGACAGGTGATCTTCCAACTGCTCTTCCCGCGGCGGCTCAGGACCGACCCTTATATTTCATTCGCCAGCCCAGTGGGAGTGGACGAACTGCGCAGTGAAAGTAGAAGCGACCACGTCCTGCCAGCGGTCATTGCCCGTGCCAAGGCTTTGCTTGCCGAACATATGGCCTGGGTTAAATCGTTACCGAACGGGTGACTTTTTCCAACAACTGCCGGTAGTAAATATAATTTTCGAACGGGATATCCTTGCGCACACGACCATCGGCAAGCGGAACGTAGCCTCCCTGGGCAAGCAAGGGTGGGACCTTCTCTTCCACTTCGGTGCGGATGGCATCCCGCCCTTCACGAAGCACGTCCAGATCTATGCCCCCGATCAAACGCAAGCCAGGGCCAAATTCCTGGCGCAATGAGCGATAATCCATCGAGGCCGTGTTAACCTCACAGGCCCACAAGCAATCTAATCCGTGTTCCATCAACACCGGAATCAACAGGCGGGCATTGGCATAGGTGCGCAGGATGAGAATGTTCACTTGATGGCGGTGCAGAACATCCAGGATCGGGACAAAACTCGACAGCACAAAATCGACGAACATTGCGGGCGATATCAACGGTCCGTGGTTGGCACCGATCGGTTCGCTGAAAATTGCTGCGTCGATCTCCACATCCTGGAGGGCGCGTTCGGTCAGTGCAGCGACAAACTCCGCCTGGATCTTCATCATGTCCCGCACAAACCCCGGGTCGTTATGAATCAACTTCATTAACTCATAAAAGCGCTGCCAACCATAGACCCCCATGGTCAGGAAAAAGCCCTGGTGGATGCGCATCATCAAGACATTTTCATGGTTTTTCCAGCCCGGCAGGGATTGCTTCCAATTTTCCGGCAAGCGGGTGCGGTCATCCGGGTCGAGCCGGCGGGCGAAGGCCTGGAGGTCGGATGTTTTAACCGGCCAGCGCCTGGGCCAGGGATGCGGGTATACGTCGAGGTCGATCTCTTCGCGCAGGTCGGAGGCGAACAACTTTTCCAGGTTCGCAGCGGGTGCCAGCCCCTGCTTCCGCCAGGCCTTTAAAACGTCGTCGCGGATACCTTCTTCGAAATAAGGAACATGGTCGGGGTGACCGAAGTGCATGGTTTCGAGGAAACGCTCACGACCGTTCATTTTCCAGGGAGCAATCCTTTCTGCGCGGCGATGGCGATCGCGGCAGCGCGAGAATCGACCCCCCACTTACTATAAATACTTGCCAAGTGCGCCTTCACCGTCCGTTCACTGATCTCCAGCCGGACGGCAATTTCCTTGCTTCGTTCGCCTTGCGCGACCCACCTCAATACTTCCAACTCCCGCTCGGTCAGGTCAATCCCATCGTTTACGGGTGTCTTCCCTGTGCCTGCTCTGGCAAGCAAGCGCGCCATGATATCAGGCTTAAGCAGGGTCTCACCGCGTGCGGCAGCCCGGACGGAATTGAAGAGCGTTTCCCGATCAGTGTCTTTGAGCAGGTAGCCCTTCGCCCCGGCTTGCATGCCACGCAGCATTAAATCATCCTCGTTGAAAGTGGTCAGGATGATCACAGCAACCTGAGGTTGTTCGTCCTGCAGGCGTTCAATAGCCGTCAATCCATCCATCCCCGGCATGCGCAGATCCATCAGGACAACGGACGGTTGGAGCGCGGCACAAAGTCGAACCGCTTCCGCACCGTCTGCTGCTTCACCGACCAGTTCGAAGCCCGGTTCGGTCTCCAGAATCAGACGCAGACCCTGGCGGATGATCAGGTGGTCGTCAGCGACCAGGATGCGAATGGGGTGACTCATCGGCACGTTTCTCCAACGGGAATCGTATCACAAGCTGCGTCCCTTTTCCCACTCCTGACGAAATCTCAAGCCTGCCTCCCGACAACCTGACACGTTCACGCATTCCCAGCAAGCCATAGTGACCGACTTCAACCACATTCGGGTCGAAGCCAATGCCATCGTCCATGATCTCGATTTGGAGTTCATTTTTTTCTTCCAAAGCCGCGATGCATAATTTTACTTTTTTAGCCTGGGCGTGACGAGCGATATTGGTAAGACCCTCAGAAACCGCACGGGTGGCTGCCTCCGTAATCGGGTCCGGAAGTGAATCGAGGAGGGAAATATTATATTCGCACGGGATGCCGGTTGCCGCGATGAAATGGTCGATTTCCCGACGAGCGGCATCCCCCAAACCGAGAGTCCCAGACCGGCGCAGATCGTCAATTGCCAAGCGGGCATCTGCCAAGGTGGAGCGTGCGCGCACCATCGTCTCATGCATAATCTCCCGAGCCCGGTCGAGGTGGTTACCGGCCAGATGTGCATCCACAGCTTCGAGCTGCAGGATCAAACCAGCCAGCCCCTGCGAAAGAGTATCGTGGAGTTCACGCGCCATACGCTGGCGCTCGCTTATGATGGTCAGGTCCTCAACCCGGGCGACATACTCGGTCAACTGGCGGTTAGCTATTTCCAAATCCTTCAAGAGCACCTGGGCCTGCTCACGCGCTTCCACCTGACTCAGGTACATGGATACATAAATGGTCACAAAAAGAACCACAGGAACCATCGTCAGGACCCACCAAAGGGCAGCGCCCGACCCCACCAAAAGGACGAAATTAATCAACGATAATGCCATGAAACAACCGATAGCAATAATCCGCCAGACCCGTTTAACCGGCATCCCGATCGACAACCCGATCATTCCCGGATACAGGCCGAAGATAAACCCGGAGAGCTGAACCAGCAATCCCATCATAAAAGCCAACAGACCTTGAACAAATAAATAAGGAACCAACCAGCGCGAATGTGCGAAAACACGCGCCGAGATCCAATACAGAGCGATATGAGTAATCATCAAGATGGTGAATAAAGCAATCTTCCAGCTGGATGCCGTGATGGCAGAGCCGGTCAGTGCCCAAATATACATTCCCACCAGTACCAGAGATAGGAACAGGAAAAAGGGGCGCTCGAAATGGCTCTGATCTCTAAACAAACGGGATAATCGATTGGGTTTCTGCATGACATATTTATTGTATCGTAATCAGCGAAGATTGCCATTGCCTGGACGGACACTGTCCGAAGGTACAGTCACAGACATGACCAAAGGCGCAATGTATACGCCGGTCATTACGCATATACTTCGAGCATTATTCAAATCCTGGAGGAACCATGACGGAAAAAGCCATTCAAGTTCAAAACCTGCACAAAGCCTTCGGAGACCTGAAAGCGGTAGACGGGATTTCGTTCGACGTCGAACAAGGCGAGATCTTCAGCCTGCTCGGCCCGAATGGAGCCGGGAAAACAACCAGCATTTCGATGCTTTCCTGTCTCCTGCGCCCGGACGAGGGCGATGCCCTGGTCATGGGTCACTCGATCCGCAGCGACCAGATGGGGGTCAAATCGGTGCTGGGCGTGGTGCCACAGGAAATCGCCCTGTACGAAGACATGTCGGCCCGGGAAAACCTGACCTTCTGGGGAAAAATGTACGGGCTGCGCGGGGCTGCACTCAAAACCCGGGTGGATGAGGTGCTGGAAATCATCGGCCTGGCAGAACGATCCAAGGAATACATCAAGAAATATTCGGGCGGAATGAAGCGGCGCGTCAACATCGGCGTTGCGCTGCTGCACAAGCCACAGGTCATTTACATGGACGAACCGACCGTGGGGATCGACCCTCAGTCCCGCCGAAACATTCTCGACAGCGTGGTGAGCCTCAAGAACCAGGGCATGACGGTGCTGTATACGACCCATTACATGGAGGAAGCCCAGGAACTCTCGGACCACATCGCCATCATGGATAACGGCAAGATGATCGCGAACGGCACGGAGGAGGAACTGGTCAAAATCGTGGGCCAGATGGACCGGATTTCGCTGACGATCAATGCTGAAAGCGCGCGAGTCCTGGAAGCGTGGAAAAAAGCACCGGGCGTGAAACAGGCGACCGCACAGGATGGAACCCTGACTGTCCTGGCAGACGACAGCAACCAGGTGTTGCCGAGGTTATTCGAGACGGCAGCCGTGAACGGGGTCCGCATCACCTCCGTCGCCATCCAGGAACCAAACCTGGAAGCTGTTTTCCTTCATCTTACCGGCCGCGCTTTGCGTGACTAGGAGGCCAACATGAAGGTATTCGATATTGCCCTCAAGGACATGACACGCTCCTTCCGCAGCGCCTTTGCACTGGTCTTCATGTTCGGGGTGCCACTGATCATGACCGGCATGTTCTATCTCATGTTCGGCAATTCATCCAGCGGCAACCAGGGCTTCAACGTGCCGGTGACCAATGTCGTTATCGCCAACCTGGATGCGGGTGGACCGGCTTTCAATGCGATCAAAGGCCAGTTCCCCGGCGGGCTGCAGGCGAATTCGATGGGAGATATCATCCTGGGGACGCTTCAGGATAAAAGCTTCGCAAATCTCTTAAAAATCTCCCTAGCAGATAATGCAGAAACTGCCCGCGCAGAGGTGGACAACCAAAATGCCGGTGTGGCGTTAATCATCCCGGCTGATTTTTCCCAGCAGTTCTCAGACCTGAACGGAAAGGCCGCGATCGAGCTGTATAAAGATCCCACGCTGACTCTCGGTCCGAGCATCGTCCAATCGATCATAACCCAGTTCATGGACAATATTTCGGGCGCCAAAATTGCGGTGGATGTATATATCAAACAAACCGGAAGCACAGACCAGACAAAGATCGGGCAGGTGGTCTCCGAATATATGAGCTCCACCACGAGCGGTGATCCCACGACAGCGGTGCTGGATATCCAACCCACAACGACAAACTCCCAACCTGTAAGCATGCTGGTCACGGTCGTAGCTCCGATCATGGGCTGGTTGACGATCTTTTACGCCTTCTACACCGGCGCATCCACGGCACAGTCCATCCTGCGGGAGGACGAGGAAGGAACCCTGCCACGCTTGTTCACCACCCCGACAAGCCATGCCACCGTATTGGGTGGGAAATTCCTGGCAGTAGGCCTGACCGTGCTGGTGCAAATGACAGTGCTGTTGATCCTGGGCAGGTTGATATTTGGGTTCAACTGGGGAGCGCTGCTGCCATTGACACTGGTGACGCTGGGTACGATGCTGACTGCCGCCACCTTCGGCATCTTCATCAATTCCCTGCTGAAAAGCACCAAGCAAGCCGGGCTCATATTCGGGGGATTGCTGACCCTGCTTGGAATTGTGGGAGGACTGCCAATCTTTGCCGTCGGGTCTAGCTCGGTAGATACCCTGGTCAAAGTCTCCCTGATCGAGCCAGTTGGATGGGCAGTCCAGGGACTGCTCAAGGCCATGAAAGGGGGCCAGGTGCAAGAGCTCCTATTAACCTTCGGGGTGCTGGCCACCTGGTCCGTTGTCTTTTTCGTCGTAGGTGTGCTGCGTTTCCAGAAACGGTACGCTTAGGAGAAACCCATGCAGCGAATATTTGATATCACAGCAAAAGACTTGCGCCAAATCGTGCGAAACCGCATGACCTTCCTTTTCCTCCTGATCATGCCGATCGCCTTTACCCTCCTCTTCGGACTTGCATTCGGCGGCTCGGGTAAAACCACAGACGCACGCCTGCCGGTCGGTTTCCTTAACCTGGATGGAGGCAACCTGAGCGCAGACCTGAAAAGCCTGCTGGGAACCTCCAGCGTCATCCGACTGGACGAAACTCCCGGCCGCAGCGAAGCGGAGCTTGCAGCGCTGGTAGGGAGCGGCAAGCTGGCCGCGGCGATCGTTATCCCAAGCGGCTACAGCCAAGGCTTGCGTGACGGAAACCCATTTAAACTGGGATTCCATGCCGACCCTGCCCAACCCTCCACCCTCACGGTTGAGTCGGAGGTGATGGTGGCCTCTCAACGTCTGTCAAGCGCAGTGCGGACGGCGAACATCACGGCAAAAACGACAAACGACCCATCAACTTTTGACCCAGCCCTGGAGGCGGCACTGGCTGCCTGGCAGAACCCACCCATCCAGGTCTCGGTTACTTCCGGCGTATCCAGCACGCCACAGAACCAGAATATTATGTCCATGGCGGGATCCTCTCCATCGATGATGCTCCAATTTGCCATTGCCGGCCTGCTGACGGCTGCAACAGTAATCGTCAACGAACGCAAGACACGGTCGTTGCAGCGCCTGCTGACCACCGCCACGAGCCGCTTTCAAATCCTTAGCGGGCATTACCTGGCGATCTTCGCGATGATTTTAAGCGAGTTCCTGATCCTGATCCTGTTCGGCCAGCTTTTACAAGTGGACTACCTGAGACTGCCACTGGCAACCTTTTTGGTGGCAGCGACGAGCGCAGTGTGCATCGCCGCCCTGGGGTTGCTGATCGGAGTATTTGCAAAATCCGAAGAACAGGCAGTCATGTTCTCCCTGATCCCAATGTTCATCCTTTCCGGACTAGGTGGGGCATGGGTTCCGCTTGAAGTCACCGGTGCCACTTTCCAGACTGTGGGGCACTTCTCGCCAGTGGCCTGGGCGTTGGATGGTTTCAAAAACATCGTAGTACGCGGCCTGGGGTTCAATTCGGTCCTTCTGCCAGCCGCAGCCTTGCTGGGATATGCCGTGCTATTCTTTGGGCTGGCACTCTGGAGGTTCCGGAAAGTGAGCGAATAAAAGGAAAGATACTTGCTTTTCCAGTATAATGACCAGAGTTCAAGACCCCCGCCTGAAGCGAACTGCAAAGGCCGGGGTTATATTTATTGTTTGCCCGGTTACCTCACTGCGTCCAAGGAGATTCCCATCATGACCACTGCTGTCCAAGACCGCCTTCCCCGACTTACAAAATTTCTCTACGGCGTCAGCGACTTCGGGTTTGCCTGCACCGACACGACCATGCAGGTATTGTTCGCCATATTTATGACCGACGTGGTGGGGGTAAAACCCGCCTACGCCGCCCTAGCCATCTTCATCGGCCGCACCTGGGACTATATCAACGACCCATTGATCGGATTCTTCACCGACCGGGTGCGCAGCCGCTGGGGACGGCGGCGTCCCTTCCTGCTGCTTGGGTTCATCCCGTTCGGGTTTATGTTCGCGATGATGTGGTTCCGCCCGCCTACGGACAGCCAGTTCCTATTGTGCGCATATTACGCAGTCGCATATTTCTTCTTCGACACCTCCTATACCTTCGTCACCATGCCATACATGGCCCTGACCCCCGAACTGACCCAGGATTACGATGAACGCACTTCACTGACAACCTTCCGAATGGCATTTTCCATCATCGGGAGCCTGGTGGCATTCATAGTGCCCCTCCTGATCATCGGAACGATGCGACCGGAAAACTCGGGGCGGGTCTTCACAATGGGGATCATCTTTGGGGCGATCTGTGCGCTGCCCCTGCTGCTAACTTTCTTTGGTACACGCGAGAAACCGGAATATTACGCCCAGAGCCAGCCGAGCCTGCGCGAGTCTTTTCGAGCTGTATGGAAGAACCGGCCCTTCCTGTTCGCTGCCGGAATTTTCCTTTTTACCTGGACCGCGGCGGACATCATCCAGGCTTTCCTGCTGTACTTCCTGAAATACCGAATGCACCTGGAAGCCCAAAGCGACATCATCCTGGGAACCATATTCATTACCGCCCTGCTGGTGCTGCCATTCTGGAATTGGGCCTCACGTAAAACGGACAAACGCAAGGCCTACGTGGCCGGGATGGTCTTCCTTTCGGCCATCATGGTGGCGTTGATCTTCCTCAACCCGTCCGCCGGGCTGCCACTGGTGCTGGTCATGTCAGTGTTGGCCGGGATCGGCGTCTCGGCCATCCACGTGCTGACCTGGGCGATCATCCCGGATGCGGTCGAAGTGGATGAACTGGCGACCGGTCAACGCCACGAGGGAGTCTTTTACAGCCTGGTCTCCCTGTTCAAGAAAGTGGCCTCCTCCATCGCCATTCCACTGACCCTGCTCGTCCTGGACTGGAGCGGCTACGTATCGAATGCAGCCACGCAGAAACCGTCAACAATCCTTGCTATCCGCATCCTGACCGGGCCGGTCCCTTCGGTGCTCCTGCTGGGGGGAATCATTTTTGCGCTCTTCTACCCACTCAGCCGTGCCGGCCATGCGCAGGCGCGAACAGAAATCCAGGCGAAGCGGGAGAAAGCTGCGTTAGAGTAGTCCAAGACAAGATTCCGAACAGCCGCGTCCATGAAACGCGGCTGTTTTTTTATTTGTGTAGAGAAGTGTTAAGCCCTTCAACCACCCAGTTTCGGGAGAGGTCTGGATTGTATCATTGCACTGGCAATAGCCCTAAAACAGCTTCACCTAACAAAATATGATATCAAGGTAAATGCGGAGGCGATCACGATAATAATCGTGCAAACAATGGCAAAGTATTTTTGGAATTTATTGTTGGCAAAATGCCCCATGAGCTGGCGGTCATTGGTCAGCTTGATCAGGTAAAAAAAGACCAGGGGAAGGGCAATGGCATTGATCGTCTGGGTAACAATCGCCACCTTGAACAAGGACAACTTGGTGAACACGACAATCACACCCACGATAAACAGCTGCAAGCCAAACAGGAAATAGAATGTTTTGCTTTTCTTATAACTGTCGTTGAGACTTCCTGAAAGGCCAAAGAATTCAGCAAAAGCGTATGCAGTGGAAAGAGAGACAATAATGACTCCCATGAATCCCGCGTTCAGGATTCCTACGGCAAACAACGTGCCCGCCAGCTCCCCTGCAAAAGGTTTAATTGCAAGGGCTGCCTGCTCGCCTGCCACCAGCGGGATATGATTTATAAAAAGAGTGGCAGCCGTTGCCACAATCATAAAAAATGAAAAGAAGTCAGTGAGGAAGGCGCCCCAATACGTCTCGAGTTGGGAATAGTTGATCTTGCCCTTCTCGATCTTTTTGTCATATGCAAAACTGCTGATAAAAAACTGTCCCCAGGGCGTAATGGTCGTACCCAAGACACCCATGCCTATCAAAAGGTAATCGCGCATATAGGTCGAGGTAATGGTGACACCATGCGGGTAAAACAAGTTGCTGACAGCAAGACCCCAATCCGGTTGTGCCTTGATCGCCGAAATAATATACGTAATATAGAACAGACTGGCGAGCAGCATAATGGCCTGGGTGATCTTATAGTTTCCTCTTACGATGAAAACAAAAGATATTACCAGAATGACCAACACGGAAGGAATCGCAGGGAGATTCAGGAGCGTGCTGGTGGTCTTGACGGCAGAAAGGTCCGTGATCAGCGTGCCGAGGTTGGCGATCAGCAATGCGCCGAACATGAACATCGCTGTCCGGACTCCGAATTTCTCCCGGATCAAGTCAGCCAAACCCTTGCGACTAATAATTGCCAGGCGCATTCCCATTTCCTGGGTTACACCAAGCAGGATGGTGATAATGACGAGCAAAAAAAGGATTGGATAGCCGAGGCGGGCACCAGCGATTGAATAGGTGGCAACTCCCCCCGCGTCGTTATCTGACATGGCGGTAATGGTCGCCGGGCCAAAAACTGACAGGAAGACCAGGATATTCTTCCAGTAGCGCTGAAAAAAGCCGCGTTTAACGATAGAAGCGGTCATGGAACCCCGGTTTGAAATCAGCGATAGAAGCGCGGCAGGCGTTTCTTCCAGGCAGTGGGAATGATCTTATCGAGGGCATCGTCAGCCGTGACAATCCCATGGATGTGGTTCTGGTCATCCACCACCGGCACAGCCAGCAAATCGTACTTTGCCACCGTCTGAGCCACAGTTTCCTGGTCGTCGGTCAGGTTGACCGTAATAAGGTGTTTGGTCATGAAGTCCGAAACCATTTGACCAGGCTTGGCGAAAATCAGATTATTCAATGAGAAGGTTCCAACCAGGCATTGGTCTGAATCCACCACATAGACATAAAACATCGTCTCGACCTCGTCAGCCATGCCATGCAACTGCTTGATCGCCTCGGAAGCCGTCAGATTGGGTTGAATGGAGGCGAACTCTGTCGTCATAATACCGCCCGCAGAATCCTCGGGGTAAGTCAGAAGCTTGCGGACATCGTCGGCATCCTCTTTCTCCATCAAGGCGAGCAAGCCTTCCTTGCGTTCCTTGGGGAGGTCGCCGAGCAAATCCGCGGCTTCGTCCGGTTCCATCTCTTCGAGCACGTCGGCGACTTTTTCATCCGACATGTGCTCGACCAACTCAGCCTGGAACTCCGGTTCCACCTCTTCCAGCGTATCCGCCAGATGTTGGACATCCAACGTATCCAGCAACTGTCCGCTTTCCAGCTTATTCAGGTCCCTGACAATTTCCGCCAGGTCAGCCGGATGCAATTCATGGAGCTTCTCCGCCGGGACACGCAGATGCATCTCCTGGTCACGGCGCATCAGTTCGACATCGTCCCAAGCTATCCCTTTCTTTTTAAGGTGACCGCTCAGAAAATGTGCCAGACCGACCAGTCCCATCCGGCGAATAATCCCCACCCATGAAACGTCCACGTTGCTGACATAAATGGTCCCGTTAACGCGCACCAGTTCCACGTCGTTGACGCGCACAACCCGTGCCCCTTCAGTATCTATGATCTGCTTATCCAGCACATCGCGGGAAAGCAGGATATCGTCATGTTTCAAATCAAATTTTGGTGCATCGTCCAACCTGTATTTCAACGGGATGACAGGGGAAAGCAAGGCCGCCACCGCCATGAAGGGCAGAATGCGCGTCCCGCCCTTGCCCACCACAGCCACCGCCTCAATCAAGGGGTGCGGGAACTCGGCCCAGGGTCGCACAATTACATCGGATAATTTGCCAACCGCCATCCCGTCGAGGTCAGTGACGGGGCGACCAATTATTTCACTTAAATAAGCCATGGAACCTCCTTACAAGTAAAACTTTCAGAGCAGCCACTATAGCAGCGTGCCATGCAGGATGAGTGCAGCGACTGAAAAATAAATTGTCAACCCAGAAACATCCACGAGGGTGGCCACAAAGGGTGCTGAAGATGTAGCCGGGTCAATCTTTATGCGACGTAATAATAGTGGAAGCATGGATCCCATCAATGTCCCCCATAACACTATGCCGATCAACGCCAGACTAACTGTGAGAGCCAACAGAGGCCAATATTCCCCATAAGCATGGAAAAATATTGCCCAAATCGTAATCCGACAAAAACCAATCGCACCTAAAATGGATCCAAGTGATAGGCCAGATATTACCTCGCGGCGCATGACCCGCCACCAATCGCGAAGTTTTACCTCTCCCAACGCCATTGCACGGATAATCAGAGTCGAAGCCTGGGAACCAGAGTTTCCACCGCTCGAAATAACCAATGGAACAAAAATCGACAGTACAACAGCCTTGGCAATTTCATCTTGAAACCTGCTCATTGCTGTGGCTGTCAACATTTCGCTTAAGAAAAGGATTATTAACCAGGTGGCCCGTTTGCGAACCAATGTGAGTAAACCAATCTTCATATAAGGTTCATCCAATGCTTCAGAACCACCAATCTTCTGGATATCTTCAGTCGCCTCTTCCTCAGCAACATGGAGAATATCGTCAATCGTAATTATCCCGAGCAGAATTCCTTCTGAATCGGTCACCGGCAATGCGATCAAGTCGCTCTCTTTGAACTCTGTGACAGCCAGCTCGCGATGATCCGTTGCTTTCATTGAAACAAACCGAGAATCCATTAAGTCGGACACGGCTGATTCGGGGGAAGAAAGCAATATCTGTCGGATTCGCAAATCATCGATCAGTTTGCCATCGTCGTCGATTACGTACACCATGCTCATGGTTTCGCTATCCACACCATAACGCCGGATATGGTCAAGTGCATGGGAAATGGTCCAATGCTGTCGGATTCGCACAAAATCCGGTGTCATTAACCGGCCAACACTATCTTCATCATAACCGAGCAATTGCGAGGCGATAGCGCGCTCCTGCGGAGAAAGCAGGTTCAGCATCTGCTGGATCACTTTTGCCGGTAGTTCTTCAAGAAAGGAAGTACGGTCATCTGGAGGCATTGCATTAAACATGGCTGCAACCTCTTCATGAGCCATAGCTTTAAGCATTTCATCCTGACAATTGGATGAAAGGTACGAAAATACCTTAGCTGCCAATTCCCGGGGAAGCAATCGGAACAAGACAGCTTCCTCCTCTGATGATAATGGCTCGAATAATTCTGCTAGATCATTTGCAGACCAGTTTTTAACCTGCTCGTGCAAGCCATTAAAGTCACGTGTCTTGATCAAGTTTTCAAGATACTCGGGTGTAATAAGGGATCCCATAACTGCTCCGATTCTGGAACACAGGTTGTATGAAAGCTTTCGTTCCTTGGATATCTCAAAGTTTCATTGAAAAAATCAAACGCCGCCTGACTCGTCAACAGAAGGCGGCGTTTCTTGGGGCTGAACCCAGGACCATCCATTTGGCTGGTACTCCCCCGAAAAGCAAATTGCCAATCGGGGGTAAGGTGATGCACGCGTGTACGCCGTCCAGCTGGTCCAGAAAGTGCGCTTTCTGTCCGTTCGTTTTTGGATATAGCGGAATACCATCTGCGTCCACGCGATCACCTCCTTCCACTGTAAAATTCGAGTTGCGAAGCCAATCTCTTTCGAGATTTAGGGCTTGCGCATATAAAATGTAAAAAACCTCCGGCAATCCAGGAGGTTCTGAAACCAAGAATAAAACCCGCGGGCGACCCGGGGAACCTCCTGGTCGAGCTTTGGCACTGCGCATCGTAGGGTACCAACTCCCAGCCACTTTGAGCGGGGCCTTAATCCGGCCCGGCCTGGTTTATCCCTTGGCGTCTTTCGACGTTTCGGGACAATGGCCTGTTTATCACGCAGACGCCTCGCCTAACGAGGTATTTAGTTAGAACGGGAGGATACACCCACCCACAGTCATCCGTCAAGAGAGGAAAAATAACGTTTTCATATTAAAAAAAAGACTCCCATCTTGAGAGTCCTTCTGTCGGGGCGGGCGGATTTGGACCGCCGACCTCTGCGTCCCGAACGCAGCGCTCTAGCCGGACTGAGCCACGCCCCGAGCAAGCAAGCCGGGATTATACACGCCAGCCAATGATTTGACAAGCTGTTTGCGGTATAATTCTCACGCTAATTCGATTCCCCCGTAGGGGCACAGCGGCGCTGTGCCCTTACCGCGTGAGGACAAATATGGTCGAACCAGAACCCACCGGGCTACCCCCGGAACCACCAAAACAGGTGATCGGCACCATCCAGTCGGCAGACATCGACGAAACGATGAGGACGGCTTATCTCGATTACGCCATGTCAGTTATTGTGGCGCGAGCGCTGCCAGACGCCAGGGATGGTTTGAAACCCGTCCACCGCCGCATCCTCTATGCGATGCAGGACATGGGTATCCGCGCCAACAGCGCTTACAAAAAATCTGCCCGTATCGTCGGCGAGGTGCTGGGCAAATACCACCCACACGGCGACGCAGCCGTGTACGAATCCATGGCACGCATGGCCCAGGACTTTTCCATGCGCTACATGCTGGTGGACGGACAGGGCAACTTCGGCTCGGTGGACGGGGACGCCCCGGCTGCCATGCGTTATACCGAAGCCCGCCTGAACCGGATGGCGGAGGAAATGCTAGCGGACCTCGAAAAAAACACGGTGGATTTCATCGATAATTTCGACGGCTCCCTCCAGGAACCAACGGTCCTGCCCTCACGAGTCCCCAACCTGCTGCTCAACGGCGCGACCGGCATTGCGGTCGGCATGGCAACCAACGTCCCCCCGCACAACTTGAAGGAGCTGTGCGCGGCGCTGATCTACCTGATCGACAATTACGATACGATGGACGAGGTACCCATCGAATTCCTGCTGAAATTCATCCCTGGGCCAGACTTCCCAACGGGCGGCATCATAGTGGGGACAGAGGGGATCGAAGCTGCCTATGGGTCCGGGAAAGGGCGGATCGTCCTGCGGGGAAACGCCCACATCGAAGAAATGGCAGGCAACCGGCACCGCATCGTGGTCACCGAGATCCCATACCAGGTAAACAAATCCACGCTCATCGAGCGGATCGCTGACCTGGTGCGAGATGAAAAGATCGATACCATCTCAGACCTACGGGACGAGTCAGACCGGCGCGGCATGAGCATCGTCATCGAACTCAAGCGGGGTGCCCAACCCAAGAAGGTGCTGAACCAGCTATACAAATACACATCGCTCCAGACCACCTTTGGCGTGCAGATGCTGGCGCTCGTAAATGGTGAGCCGCGACTGCTGCCGCTCAAGAAAGCCCTGCAAATTTTCCTGGAGCACAGGCAACTGGTCATCACCCGGCGCACACAGTTCGAACTGGAAAAGGCACGCGCCCGGGCACACATCCTCGAAGGGTTGACGATCGCACTCAACAACCTGGATGCTGTCATCCAGACCATCAAAGAGTCACCGGATGCCGAGGCAGCCAAGGAGCGCTTGATGAAGCGCTTCAAGCTTTCCGAACTCCAGGCGCAGGCCATCCTCGACATGCAGCTTCGCCGCCTGGCAGCCCTGGAGCGACAGAAAATCGAAGACGAGTACAAGGCGGTCAAAGGACAGATCGCCCACCTGGAAGACCTGCTCGCCAACCCCAAGAAGATCCTGACCCTCATCAAGGATGATCTGCGCGAACTCTCTGAGAAATACGGTGACGAACGACGGACGCATATTGCCGCGGAGGCGGTAGAGAACCTGAGCGAGTCAGACCTCGTGCCGGATGAGGCCGTCCTGATCTCGCTGACGGCGCGCGGCTACGTCAAGCGTGTTGCAGCAACCGCTTACCGTTCCCAGGGGGCGGGCGGCAAAGGTGTCACGGGGCACGCCACCAAGGAAGAGGACGAGATCCTGAACCTGATCCCGGCCCGATCGCTGGACACGATGCTGTTCTTCTCCGACCACGGGAAAGTATATTCCGAAAAAGTCTACCAGATCCCAGATGCCGACCGCACCACCAAAGGCATCCCGCTGGTGAATGTCCTGTCGCTGGATGTAGGTGAGGTTATCACCGCGGCGCTATCGGTCCCCAATTTTGAGAGCGCGGGATACATTACCCTGGCAACGCGGAACGGAAAAATCAAACGCATGGCACTATCCGAGCTTTCCGCGGTACGACCCTCCGGTATCATTGCCATCGGACTGGAAAACGGTGACGAACTGGGGTGGGCGCGCCTGACGCATGGCGATAACGAAATCATCCTGGTGACCGAGCAGGGAAAGGCTCTCCGCTTTGCAGAAAACAAGGTCCGCAGCATGGGGCGCGGCGCGGCGGGTGTGGCCGGGATCAAACTTTCCGGAAAAGATAAAGTCACCAGCATGGACGTAATCGTAGAAGGCGGGGACCTGGTTCTTGTGACCACGCAGGGGTACGGTAAACGCACTCCCCTCACCGAGTATCCTGCCAAGGGTCGCGCCACCGGAGGAGTACAAAGCATTGCCAAGGCGGCAGCAGACAAGATCGGCACCATCACGTCCGCGCGAGTTGTCCAGGAAGCGGACGACCTGACCATCATCTCGGCAAACGGAATGGTTCTGAGGATGAAGGTCAAGGAGGTAAAAAAAGCCGGACGAGCTACCCGCGGCAGCCATATTATGGATGTGAAGGAAGGTGACCGGGTGGCTTCAATCGCCCGCATTGCCACTGCCGAGCTCAAACGCGCGGGTGTAAAAACCAATGGCGAGGTAAGTCCTGAGCCGGGGACACAATTTGAAATGCCATTGGAATAATGAGTTCCCGGGAGGGTGTACCGATTGATCATCCATATACAAAGTGCGGTGCTCAATTGAGCACCGCACTTTTTTATTATCTCCGGAAAAGTGATCCATGGAGTTTAAAGAATAAATGGGGGTACCACCTTCCCACTAATTATCAGGATCATCGTCCCCAGCAAGCAGACGACAATCAACAACAACACTGCCAGGGCAAAACGCTGCTGGGCAGTCATGTGAGTAATGTCATCAATGCTGCGAAAATGCCTGCGCTGCCTGGGTGGCTTGGGTGGCTTGGGTGGCTTGGGTGGCTTGGGCGGCTTGGGCTCCTTGGTTTTATCGGGTTCAGGAGGTTTTTCTTCTTCCTGAAAAGAAGCCTGATCTCGCAAATTATCAAGCATATTTTACCTCATCACCAAGGGTGCCATCACCAACACATGAAATTGCATCTTGCTTTGGAAAAGTATATCACAGGACAGGACGCAGTTGCACTTCCCCAAACTGGACCACGAAAACCTTACCATCCTGAGAACGCAGTCGCAGGCTGCCATCCCGCTCGAGCCCCTCAACCTGCCCGAGGCGGACAGGGATGCCCTGCGACCGGATTTCCACCTGCTCACCACGGAAAGCCAGATATTTATCCCAAGCAGTAGGAAATACATCTTTTGCCAACAGACTGCGCCAGTAGAGCAAAGCCTGAAGAATGTCCCGGAGCAAAATCAGCCGGTCCACATTTTTACCCAGGACAGTCTCAACGCAGGTGGCAGGGAAATTCAGCTGGTTTGGAGCCGGGACCGCTTGAGGGGTTACATTGACACCGATCCCAAGGATAATGCAATCCACTTTTTCCCCCGTCCAGACCGCCTCGGCCAGGATGCCACAGACCTTGCGATGGTCGAGCAGAACATCATTTGGCCACTTGATTTCAGGATGAAGCCCGCGGACTCCCAGAGCTTCACAAACCGCGATCGCCCCCAACCCGGAGAATAAAGGTATGGACTGTTCTTCGGCTGTGGATGGGCGATTCACGAGACTGAAGGCCAGCCCCGCACCTGGCGGAGTAAACCAGTGGCGATCTCCCCGTCCACGCCCGGATTTTTGCTCGTCAGCATAAACCATGGCCAGGTCCGGAGCACCATCAGCCGCCCAGGCGAGGGCGACGTCGTTGGTGGAACCAACCTGGTCAAAGGTCCGCAAATCACCCAGCGGAGTATCGGAAAGTATCTTGCGGAGAGTCTGATCATCCATAGATACAAAGTCCCGGTTAAAAAAACCGGGGTTTAATGCTCTTAAGGAGCAGTTAAATAATCATGAGGATTAACGAACATGCCATTCCGACGAACTTCAAAATGTAAATGAGCACCAAAGGAGTTGCCTGTATTTCCAGCCAGACCAATCAATTGACCAGCGTAAATCGCCTCGCACGGGACGACATTGAGCTGGCTTAAGTGGCCATACAGGGTAATAAAACCATTTCCATGGTCAATCATGACCACGATGCCATAACCATAATTCCAACCACCCTGTGCCATGGTCACCACCCCGGAGTCTGCTGCAACAATTTGGGTTCCTTCGGTAGCAGCAATGTCAATCCCCAGGTGACCCGACCAAAACTCATTCCCGGAGACATAATGATTTGGACTTGGCCATATAAACAATCCACCACCAATTGGTCCGGGACCGCAGGCAGCCCCATTCACCGCGGCTGTACCAGATTGCCCACGCGCCACCTGAGGGATTATCCACTGAACAGTCTCCCGATGTCCCCCAGGAACCATAACATACGCATCAGGTTTGACAGCAGGATTGGTCAGGTCGATATTATTGCCGGGCCAATTAAGGATATCATCCACACTGACATCAAACTTTTTCGCGATCGAATCCAGGGTATCCCCTTCCTGCCACTTGTAATAGACCCCATCGGTGGGCGGGATATTCAACTGCTGCCCAACGCGAATGCTTTCGGGGTTATCCTGCAACGTGTCATAATTAGCCCACAATAAGGTTTCCGGCTTGAGGTTATGCGCGGAAGCAATTGCAAAAACAGAATCCCCCGACTCCACGGTGTATTCGGCGACATTGTAGTTGGTGCTCGAGGTAATATCAGTTTTAAGCACGATCTGCCGAACGATGGCTTGCTGTGACCCAGCATCGAGACCCAGCGTGGTGGGAAGAGGAACAAGCAACCCCGCCCGAGTGGGGGTTGCATCGGGTTCCGAGGCAGCTGAAACCTGCTGGGGGATGATCTTCCAGGCAGCGAATCCCAATAAGCCAGTGACAACCAACAGTGTTATTCCCCAAGTAATACCATTAAAAAGGCGGGGGGATTTGTTCATAGCCCTTCCGTCAATGTCTCCAAAAATTCCTGGTTATCCTTGGTTTTTGAGATGCGTTGTAAAAGTGCCTCGGTTGCCACTGCCGCATCCATCCCAGCCCCTTGTGGAGGAGGAGAAACCATCTGGATGTACATGCGGCGCATGGTCCAGACACGCTGAAGAATATCGGGGCCGAGCAACAAGTCTTCGCGGCGGGTGGAGGATCGTTCGATGTCAACAGCCGGAAAGATGCGGCGTTCCTGGAGTTTGCGGGTCAGGATCAATTCCATGTTACCGGTACCCTTGAATTCTTCGTAAACCACATCGTCGAGGCGGGAACCAGTGTCGACCAGGCAGGTGGCGATGATGGTCAGTGACCCCCCTTCTTCGATGTTCCGTGCGGCTCCGAAGAAATGCTTGGGTGGATAAAGGGCCGAGGGGTCCATACCCCCTGAAAGTGTGCGGCCCGAGGGGTTGACAACCAAGTTATAGGCGCGTGCCAGGCGGGTGATGGAATCCACCAGAATAACCACGTGGCGGCCAATTTCGGTCAACCGCTTGGCACGGTCCAGGGCGATCTCTGCAGTACGGACATGGGAGGTAACCGGTTCGTCGAAAGTGGAGGCGACCACTTCAGCATCGACTGAGCGATCCATATCGGTCACTTCTTCCGGGCGTTCCCCGATCAAGGCAACCATGAGGGTCACATCCGGGTATTGAGTGGAAATCGCGTTGGCGATTTGTTTCAGGATGGTGGTTTTCCCTGCCTTGGGCGGGGACACGATCAAACCACGCTGGCCGCGACCAATGGGAACGATCAAATTAATCAGGCGGGTGGCGAGGATATCACCCCTGGTTTCCAGGTCAAAGCGCCGGTCGGGGAAAATGGGTGTCAGGTCTTCGAATCGAGGACGGCGGCGAGCTTCTTCCGGATCTATCCCGTTAACAGATTCAACCTTGATCAGTCCATAATGCCGCTCCGATTCGCGGGGTGGGCGCACGTGACCGATCACAAGGTCGCCGGAACGCATTTCATAACGCCTGAGCTGGGCCTGCGAGACGTATACATCGTCTTCGCCAATATTGTAGCGTGCCGAACGCAGAAAGCCGATCCCTTCGCTCATGATCTCAAGGATACCGCCGCGCATGTCAATGCCTTGCTGAGCCGCCTCGGCCTGGCAAATGCTCAGGATGAGAGCTTCTTTTTTCAAGCGATGGGCATTAGGCACATTGAATTCCTTGGCCACGTTGCGCAATTCGGCCAGGGGTTTATTTTCCAATTCAAGTATGTTCATTTGGCTGTCTCAAGGTTCGAATAGGTAGATTGGGATTATGGGAATACTCAAAGGACATGCGCCCCCCGGGCGGGCTCGAGTGGGGTTTTCGATTTTAAGAAGTTGGGTAAGGGTTCAGATCTATCAACTTGTCATCCAGGCAGGATGAATCAAGCATTCAAGTTCGTGCGCATTATAGCATGTAACCAAAGGTGGTGCAAGCGGTTCAAAACTCCATTCCCTCTGACAGAAAACGGTTCTGAAAATCCCATAAACGGCGATAGAGACCGCCCAAAACAAGCAGATGTGCATGGGAACCATTCTCGACAATACGACCGTGATCAAGAACCAGGATTTCATCCATATTCTCAAGCCCAACCAGCCGGTGGGTGATGAGCAGGAGTGACCGCTCGCGAGTCAGTGCAAAGAGCATATCGAGGACCTGCTTCTCGGTGAATGGGTCAAGATTTGCGGTGGGTTCATCGAGCAGAAAAATCGGGGTATTTTTAAGGAAGGCACGGGCAAGTGCCAATCTCTGACGCTCCCCGCCACTTAGCCTGAAGCCGCGTTCACCGATAATCGTTTCATAACCGTTTGGCAACCCTTCAATGAAATAATGGATATGCGCAATTTGAGCGGCATTCTGGATTTCTGAATCTGTCGCGTGTGGCCTGGCAAGGAGCAAATTCTGACAGATGGTATCGTTAAAAAAATAGGACCGCTGGGAGATAACGCTGACCATCCCACGGATATCCTCCTGGGCAAATTCATGGAAATCATGCCCATCGAGTAAAATCCTTCCCTGCGAGTAGTCCCAGAAGCGAAGCAAAAGGTTTACCAAGGATGACTTCCCTGCCCCACTCGGTCCAACTATGGCAATCCTTTTTCCCGGAGGCAATTGGAAAGTAATATCCTGCAAAACGTGATCGGGTTGGCCAGGATACGTGAAACAGAGGTTGGATATATTTATATCGTGGTTTGCACCGAGCAGGGTGGGGCGGGAATCCCGATTCACACCCACCGGATCAAGAACAGCGGGGGCAACATCCACCACTTCAAACAACCGCCGTGCAGATTGGAGATTCGAGGAAAGGATCTGTGCTGCGGGAGCGAGCGGTATGACCGCTTCGAACCCGGCAATTGCAGACAGGGATAACACACCCAGCATCACGCCCGAGACCTGCCCAGTCACTACCAGGGGGATCACAACCACAACTACCGCCAGCATCCCAAGATTCACCATCAGGATGGTCAATGCATTTGAAACCCCGGTGAGTGAACCGAGCTTCCTTTGGGTATGGTTGCAGGAATTTTCTTTCGCAATGAGACTCGTGGAAAACGCCGTGCCCTGACCAAAAACAAGGATATCTCCCAGGCCCTGGATCCCGTCGACGAGACGAGTTTGCAGTGCGGCACGCTGGGACACAAGCTCGACCCCGAGACGGCTGCTGAGAACCCACATCAGCAGCGGGAGGCCAATCCCAAGCGCAAGCATAAATGCCAGGTAAACCCAAGCCAGGGTCATGTCAGCGATACCAAAGAAAATCGCCATCCCGGATGCAACCGCCGCTGCGACGAGAGGTGGAGCGATTCCACGGACATAAAAGTTTTCAAGGGATTCCACGTCGGCTACGATGCGAGCCAACAAATCTCCGAGGTGATATTCCATCAACCTGGCAGGAGCAAGCGGTTCCAGCGCCCCGAAAAACCACGCTCGCAGTCGAGAGAGCAGGCGAAAGGTCACGTCGTGGGAGGTAAGACGTTCAGCGTATCTAAAGACGCCGCGCGCGATTCCAAAGAAACGAACGCCGACGATGGCGACCTGTAATGTACTCAGGTCCGGATGGAAAGCTGCGGTTGAAATCAGGAAGGCGGAGGTACCCATCAGGCCAATATTGCTGCCAACCGTCAACACCCCGAGCAGCACCGAAAGCGCCACCCAGCCCCAGCAACCATTCAAAAAACCGAGCAGGCGGATAATGGACGATTGCCTGCGGAAATGGGGTGGGTTTTCCGTGAGAAGTTTATGACCACCCTGCGGAACGAATTTATCCACCTCTTCAGGGCTCTTGATTCGCGATGGGACACCTGGCGTTTGCTCATATGGACTCACCAAACGCGAATAGGGTCCTGCCTGCGCTAATAATTCAGAATGTGTTCCCGCCTCAACCAGACGACCCTGTTCCAAAACAAATATCCGATCAGCATTAAAGATCGTATTCAAACGGTGGGCGATCGTGATGACCGTCCGCCCGTGCATCAGGTCGTGCAGCGCAGATTCCACCAGCGTTTCCTGCTCCGGGTCAAGGCTGGAGGTAGGTTCATCAAGGATCAAGATGGGGGCATTTTTCAAGAATGCCCGCGCCAGGGCGAGCCGTTGAGCCTGCCCGCTGCTGAGACGTGCACCTTCTTCACCAATAACCGTCCCGTACCCTTGCGGCAGGGACTTGATAAATTCATTCAAATGGGCGGCTTCAACTGCAACAGAAAGCTGTTCGCCAGAGGCTTCCGGCATTGCCAGGCGCAAGTTGGCGTCGATCGAGTCGTGGAAAAGGTATGGATCCTGTGGAGCCCAGGCGATTAAACCACGCCAGGCCTCCAAGGGAATTTCAGCCAAAGGTTCCTGGTTTATGGTGATCTGACCACTACCCGGTTGGATAAAGCGCAGCAACAAACCAGCAAGTGTGCTCTTTCCAGCGCCACTCAACCCCACCATGGCGACGTGCTCGCCCGCCCGGATTTCCAATGAAATGTCCTGCAGGGCAGGAACAGTCTCACCGGGATAGGTGTATGAGAGGTGTTCAAAGGCTATCGTGGATGCGGGAGTTATTGAAATCAGTTTAGGATCCTGATCCCTAACACGGGGACCCTTGACTCCCGAAATGGGCGCATCCAAAATCTCGAAAATACGTCGAGCAGCGGTGGCACCAGACATCCCAGCGTGAAAACGCAAGCCAAGCATCCTCAACGGCAGGTAAAACTCAGGAGCAAGAAGCAACAGGAAGAAAGCCTGTTGAAAGACAAGGTGTCCGTATAGAAGGCGCAGCCCCAGTTCCACCGCCACCACCGCCGTACTGAGCGTGGATACCAGTTCAAGCACCAACGCTGAAAGAAAGGTAACGCGCAATACGCTCAAAGTTCGATCGCGGAAGCGGTTGCTGGCTTCGGAAATCGAGTTAACATGCTCACAGCTGCGACCCAACTCCTTGAGAGTAGTCAACCCCTGCAGGCTGTCGAGGAAATGTGCGCTGAGCAGCCCGAGGGTATCCCACTGGCGTTTGGTCAGCTTTTCAGCGGTTTTTCCGATCAGGACCATAAAGACAGGTATCAGCGGGGCGGTCAGGAGCAAGACAAGCCCAGAGAGCATATCCCGAGGGAAAACGACGATCAAAATGGATAAGGGGACAAGCGCGGCGATGAATAATTGTGGCAGGTACTGACTGAAATACGAGTCCAGCAACTCGACCCCCTGGATGGCAGCGTTAACCAACTCCCCCGTACGTTCACTGCGCGTATAGGCAGGTCCGAGACACAGGATTTTTTCAAACAGCCGCTGGCGCAAATCGCTCTTTACCCGGATCGCTACGGCGGTGGCGCTGACTTCGCTTCCCCAAGCCAGGAATGCCCGTATCAAAACGATGAGGAGCAAAAGCTGAAGAAGGCCTGCCACATCGGTCAGATCCTGCCCGAGTAATAATACCCCATTGACGATGCGGCTCAGCCCGGCAGCCTGCCCAATGGTTAACAACCCGGTCAGCAGGCCGGAAAGTATCGCAACACCCAGGGCAATGCGGCTGTCCCGGGTGAGGGATAACAGGCGGGAGGTGACTTTCATGGGAGCGAGGCGATCACCTCACCGGCCAGAAATTGGTGAATAATCGAAGGAGGGTATCAGCCAGCAAACCCAAAAGGAACAGGTTTTCAAACAGGCGGTTATGGTAGAAGGCAAAACCGGAGAACCAGGTGGGCCAGCCGGGCCAATCCTTGGGAGGTTCAGCCGGGCGCGGTTTAGCGAGTGCACCCACGGAATAAAGCAAGCGTTTCCCCGCCAGGAGAACAATGAGCATCACCGGTGTGAAATATCGCGGGACAAAAATCAGATAAAGGATAATGAGGTAAATAAGAATGAACACGGCGATATTAAGGTAGCGGGCAGCTTTTTCACCGATCCGGACCGGGAGAGTTCCAATCCCTTTCTTCTTATCCTCCACGGACTTGTCAATATGCTTCCCCAAATTAATGCTGAGCACACTCAGCCCATATGGGATGCCAGCCAGGACGATATCCCATGCGTTTGTGGTCCAGCCACGCGCAAGTACGATGTAAACGCCCGCAATCAGAATTGGTCCCCAGATCAGAAATATGAACAGTTCTCCCAGTCCGAGATATTTGAGAGGCCAGGTATAGAACAGCAAAATCAATGCCCCAAATGCAAAAAGACCGATAACGGCGAGAGAAAAATTGGTGTAGAAAAGGGCGTATATGCCGGTTAGAAAAGCCAGAACCCCGCTGACCAGGAACCAGGTTATTTGCTGACGCCTGGTCCAGAATGCCTGCACCAGCGGGTGGACACCGTATTGCGTGCGAAAATAGTTGTCCTTGTCCACGCCGCGGCTGAAATCAGTGTAGTCATTGAGAAGATTGTTCGTCCCATGCGCGATGAACAAACCTAGTGTCACAATCAACCAGGGTAGGAATGCAAAATAATGGTCGCGCAAAGCAAGGAGCCCCGCAATGGCACAGGCGTAAACAGTCACACTCGTGACTGCCGAGCGGGTCGCAATCAGCCACTTGGAAACCGCATCCAACGCATCCCACTCTTGTTTTGATTCCATCTTTACCAGCGTTGATAGAGCCTTATCCCACATCTTGAAATTAATATTCATTTTCTACATCTCCTCTCTTAATAAAACATCTATAAACCTTTTTGAATTTCAACAGCCTGATGGGCAATCGCTTTAATCAAACCAGTGAAAACCAAACGATGAACAGGGAGCAAGATGTACCAATACAGGAAACCAAGAGACCCACGTGGAGCAAAGTATGCAATCTGGGTTAATGAAACTTCGCCTCCAGGTTGTTCCTTTACACGCCATTCCATCCAACCAAGACCGGGTGCCTTCATTTCAGCCTTCAAACGCATCCTTTGCCCAGGCTCCAATGCCTCCACCCGATAAAAATCCAGAATATCACCTTCAGAGAGACAGACATCATCCCGGCGTCCGCGCAATCCCGGGCCTCCCACCAACCTGTCAAGGAAGCCGCGTATCACCCAGAGCCAGTTCAAGTACAACCAACCGTGCCTGCCTCCCAAACCTGTAATTGCTCGATAAACAGTTTCGGTTTGAACCGGGAAGCTTGTCTGCTGACCTTCTATAAAAAAACCTTCCCGTTTAATTCTAAACCCGGATCCATTAATTTCCCAGATGGATTCAAGATTACCTGGAGTGAGACATTCCAATGCTTTCGAAACCGAAGTCTCATAATCCAAAGAATGTATCTGCGGAAAATCCCGTTGTGCCAAAGGATCCTTCACCACGCTGTCACTACGCATCCCTCCAAGCAGTGGACCAGCTATTTCGGCAGGAATGGGTGTCAATGTCCCTGCCAGGAAACTCATAATATCCACCGAAATTCCCGGCACGGCGATAATACGACGCTTCAACCCCCGTAAACATGCGTAGACAGACAATACCTCTGCATAGGTAAGGACATCTCTACCGCCAATTTCATAAATTTTTCCACGATGGTTTTGACCTTCCATCGCGGATATAAGATAGTCCAGCACGTTTTGAATTGCAATCGGTTGAGTACGGTTGTGAATCCAAAGTGGACCAACCAAAACAGGAAACTGTTCGGTCAGGTAACGGATAAGCTCAAATGAAATACTCCCTGACCCAATAATCAGGCTGGCACGGAATTCAGTAACCGGTACGCTCCCCTCACGGAGGATATCTCCGGTTTTAATGCGCGAACGTAAGTGAGAACCAATATCATCGCCCGGATCGGCAAGCCCGCCAAGATATATGACCTGCTCCATCCCACTCATCCCAGCCGCAAGGGTAAAATTGCGAGCTGAATCAATTTCCCGATCAACATAATTCCGACCGCTGGACATGTTGTGGACAAGGTAATATGCAGTGGTCACGTCGCGCATTGCTATCTTAAGGATTCCGGGAGATAAGAGGTCACCATTCACAACTTCAACCTGCGACCGAAAGGGTTTATCGATAAGGCGGGCAGGATCCCGAACAAGCAAACGCACTCGATACCCCTTTTCAATCAAACGTGGGATCAGACACCCTCCTACATATCCAGTCGCACCGGTAACTAATACCAGCTTGTCAGCGGTCATTAAATACCCCTAAGGCTGGGCCAATCTGCGAGCCCGGGCAGCTACTTTACGAATCAATCCACTAAAAATGAAGCCATGGATGGGATAAAGCAAATACCAATAGAAAAAACCCTCCAGCCCACGTGGGGCGAAATAAGCGGTCTGAGTCAACAGCGTTTTTCCATCTGACTGAGATAGGGATTGAAATTCCAGCCAGGCTTTGCCTGGTAGTTTCATTTCCGCTCTCAGACGCATAAGCCGTTCAGGTTCAACAGCCTCAACCCGCCAGAAATCCAGCGCCTCCCCCACCCGGAGATCATCCGGATGT
>Ga0326726_10000212_pt1 | contig 56268 bp, 47 predicted proteins | sample MHFenrmetagenome_2_FD_207603 | JGI IMG/M metagenome (GOLD analysis project Ga0326726, IMG submission 207603) | Lab enriched peat soil microbial communities from Michigan Hollow, Ithaca, NY, United States - MHF15MN | ecosystem: Environmental > Terrestrial > Soil > Wetlands > Peat | place: USA... | reverse complement strand
ATGCTCTCCGCCCAGATCCTCGTCACCAAAGGGGACTTCCGCGACCGGCAGCACTACCTCAACATACGCACCTGCTTCAACGCGCTGCTCCAGCAGAAAATATTGCCTATCGTAAACGAGAACGACGCCGTTGCCGTCACCGAACTCATGTTCACAGACAACGATGAACTCTCCGGCCTGATCGCCTCCATGATGCAGGTCGACGCGCACATAATCCTGTCAAACGTTGACGGGCTCTACGACATGCAGGGCGAAACGAAAAAGCTCATCAGCGAAGTCGATCCCGCATCGAAAAATTTCAGCCAGTACATCCGACCCGGAAAATCGGAGTTCGGAAGAGGCGGAATGCTCACCAAGTGCAACATCGCCCACAAGCTGTCGCAGCTCGGAATCACGGTGCACATAGCCAACGGCATGACGCCGAACATCCTTGAGTCGATCATCCACGGCGAACCGGTCGGCACGAGGTTCCTGTCCCAGAAACCCAAGCACGGCATCAAGCGCTGGATCGCAGGCAGCGAAGGACTCGAAAAAGGCGCGGTCGTCATCAACGAAGGCGCCATCACGGCACTCACCACCAACGACCACGCCAACAGCCTCCTGCCGGTCGGAATCACCGCCGTCGAAGGTTCCTTCTCGAAAGGCGACGTCATCAGGGTCTGCTCGGAGAGCGGCACCGTCATCGCCTACGGCATGGCCACCTGCGGCGACGAAAAAGCCCGCGCCACCATGGGCCAGAAGGGCCAGAAACCGGTGATCCACTACGATTACCTGTATATCGTACCAGCCTGATTCTCCTCCTGAATCGTCTTTAATGGAGGGCGGTCCCGACCCGTCGGGACCGCCCTCCGTTCGTCATCAGTAACTCGCCCCATACCATGACAAGTATCTGACTTGGAAATGGGTGTAAATGGGTGTTATTTTGGTTTATGCTTCAAATTGACACTCTTCAAATCACCCCGGAGATCCTGAAGCTTATCGCTCAGATCGACGAGTTCAAAGGCGCATGGCGTGCTTTGGGCATGCTCGCCCCTGATCGCCTCTCAGCCTTGCGCCGGGTCGCCACCATCGAAAGCATCGGATCGTCGACCCGCATTGAAGGAAGCAAACTGTCCGACCGGGAGGTGGAGAAGCTGCTTTCCAACCTGGCGATCAAGACTTTTGATACACGCGACGAACAGGAGGTTGCAGGTTACGCGGAGCTGATGGATCTTGTGTTCGAATCATGGCAGCAAATCCCGTTCAACGAAAACCACATCAAGCAGTTGCACCAGATCCTGCTGCGCCACAGCGAAAAGGATGCCCGGCACAGGGGACAATACAAAGCCAACTCCAACAGCGTCGCGGCCTTCGATGAAAATGGCAGGCAGATCGGCATCGTTTTCGAGACAGCCACCCCGTTCGACACTCCACGCCTGATGGCAGAACTGGTGAGCTGGGTGAATGTTGAACGAGAGAAATCGCAACTGCACCCGCTGCTGATCATTGGCATCTTCGTGACGGTCTTTCTTGAAATCCACCCGTTCCAGGATGGCAACGGCCGCCTCAGCCGCGTGTTGACCACCCTGCTGTTGCTTCAGGCGGGCTACGCCTACGTTCCGTATAGTTCACTGGAAAGTGTCATTGAGCTCGACAAGGAAGCTTACTATCTGGCCCTGCGGCAGACTCAGGGCTATATCCGTACCGATGCCCCGAACTGGCAACCATGGCTGGTTTTCTTCCTGCGTTCGCTCAGCGAGCAGGTCCGCCGTTTGGAGAAAAAAGTAGCAAGAGAGAAAATCGTCATGTCATCCCTGCCGGAGCTCTCGTTGCAGATCGTCGAGTTTGCCCGTGAACATGGACGCATAACGATAGGCGAAGCCATCAGGTTGACCAGCGCCAGCCGCAACACGCTGAAGGTGCACTTCCGCAACCTGGTCGAACGCCATCATCTGACCCAGCACGGCAGAGGGCGTGGTGTATGGTATGAATTGGGGTCGCTTCAGGAAACAGGGTTATAATGCCTAGGTTTAGAGACTTAGATGCAGGATAATCTTTTCGCCATGTCGAGTAATTGCGAAAACCCCGTTAACAGAATTCATCAGTGCGTTATAAATGGAAATAAGTACTCTCAGTCATGAACGTCCCCGAGTTCAACGTCCCCGAGTTCTGACGCACCCCCGATAAGACATCAGTTCTTGTATATCGCGGAAACTCAGGGTGAAACGAAAGTACAGCCAAACAGCGTGGCTGATGATCTTGGCCAGATAACGGTTGCCAGCGTATTGGTTCGTGTTCTTTTCCATAGCCGAACATTACCAAATTTCGTCATCCTATGCAATTATATAGCTCTATTAATACAGTCATTCAGTTTCAGTCAATCGATTATCACACACGCTATCTCCTGCATCACTGTTATCAATCTGAGATCCTGTTACAAGGCTCAATACTGTATATTTCACACTTCCAAGATTGAATACATCATGCAGCTTTGAACGAAACTCTGAAGGTGTTTCTGCGACCCACTCATTCTTTATCGTCCTTTCCCTAACTTGTCCAGATATTTCGGATATAGAGGCGGCTAAAGCAGCCACAGTAGACATAGTTTCCCGCGTATAACTTTTCTTTAAATAATTAGGTAAATCATCTATTTCAGGCTGAATAGTCACTGGATAGGTAGCGTTAAATCGACAAGGGAGTTAGGGGACGTTCATGAAAACATCAACTTACAACAAGCGAAGGATAAATGGGGTCGACGCCTTGCAACTCTGATTGCCGATATGACACTCTGGGTACTTAGACAATAAGCACTTACGAATGCAAGCCGGCCATGGAAATCAGGCCGATGCGCTGTTGGGGTCTGATCTTTTCGATAAGTATGCTGTTGCCATCATCGCAAAGATGACAGCATCCCCGGAGCAAACGCTGACAGGTTCATGACAAAGCTTTCGTGGTCAAAGCTGTAAAAACCGTTCGTTCGATGGAGTGCCGTTTCATTCCGGGGCAAAATCTGGGGTGCCCTCAGCCAACCAGGCTGCAAAAATTGGGGTTTACTGCCCAGCAATTGTTGCCTACCGAGAAACATGTCGAGCCAGAGAAAGCCCAACATGTACCTCCAACTACCTGGGAGAGCTGACAGTCAAAATCCTCCTGGTCATCAAGATCCTGCTGGGTAAAAACAAATCCCTCGGCACTGATGGCTGCCATCCGCTCTTCCTGGCTTTCGATGGACATGATGCGTTCGCGAAACGCCTCATCCGTTTTCATCTTTTCAATGAATGCCTTTGCATGATCAATCGACATGATGCCCTCCGGGGTATGGTTTGCTGAATTCGCAAGAAATCAGCGTTTCAAGCTGTAGCCCATTAACTAAATGTAAGAAAAAGCCTGGCGATTTTCGCTCAAAAATACCGCACCATCTACGACAACATAGAACAAGGAAAATAGCGAGCACCCGAAATCACAGTGGAAAAACACTTTGAAGCTGTCCGCAATATTGATCAGGGGGACACAAGTTTAAATAAGGGCACCTCCAGTTATTTGTTCCGAAACCAGATTGCTGCGCTGCTCATGACCTGTCGGGCTCGAAATACTCATGTCTCCTGGATTAAAGCCTGGGGCAACAGAAGAGTGATCTGGATGCTGAATGTCCGTCAGGATAAACCCCTCCCGAGGAGACCTCCTGATTCTGCGTTTCATCAGCCATGGACGTAAGTGCTGTTCGCGAACCGCCCCTACTCGCGGCAATAAATAGAGGCACCCATGTTGCTGGCGCTGCCTTACTCATGCCCGGTGAGGGCTTGAAGCGGGTTTTTAACCTCGTCGTTTTTTTTCGTCTCCGGCTGCACCATGCGGTAGCCGTTCTCCATCGACGGAGGGTTTCCCTTGCCGAGCACGGCTCGGCAGATCTGGTGTGTGTGCCATTTATCCATATACGCATCGAGATACCTTTCCAGCGAATCCTTCAGCGGGGAACAATATTCAAGGCTGCCTTCTCCGAACTGCTGCACCCGCATCCGCCTGTTGACGCATCCGCCGCCGCATACCGGGAACACCTTGCACTCCATGCACTCGCTGTCGTTATACGGGTCGGTGCCGATGCTGTAACGAAAGAGCAGGTCGGGTCGGGTGAACTGTTCGTCGTGTACTGTTCCGATGACCATCCCCTCCCTGCCGACATCCTCCCAGCATTTGTAGAGTTCCCCTTTTGGTCCGACAACGTGTCCCTGGATGCTTGTGGCGATGCAGAGGTTCTGGGTGCCGCTGCGTGGATAAAGCCCGCCTCGGGGCATGATGCCATCGCTGGCGTACCCATCGAGCTGGAACGCAGCCCATTCGCCGTTGCAGAGGCCGCATTGCCGATCGCAGGTGCTGCTTTCATCGGTGTTCAAATGGCCGGGATAGACCGTCAGCATCCGGCCTTTATACCGACCAAGGAGCTTCTTGCGCAGCGCGGCGTATTCATGCCGGTTGGACCTGTCAACATTCACCCGCACGGCGCAACTGCCATTCCAGGAAGAGTTCATCAGGAGGTCGATGTTCCGGTAGATCTTTTCATAGGTCGCCCCTCCGTTCCTGAGTATGCGACGCCTGTTATGAGTTGCCTCGCTGCCATCGAGGGTTATCTGCACAGAGGTGATCTTCAGGTCGTTGAGCCGGTCGATCTTGTCCCGGTCGAGCAGGTAACCGTTGGTCACCATGCCTGCGTCGGCGTAGTCGGGGAAAAGCTCGATGAACTTCGCCGTAAGTGTTTCGATGACGCCGAATGCCAGCGTGGGCTCGCCCCCATACCATCTGACCGTGAGGTGTTTCGCGTCGTTGTGTTTCCTGATGAACGCAATAAGCGCTTCGATCGTCTCTTCGTCCATGACAGTTGCATCGCCCTGGCTGTGCTCGAAGCAGTAGGAACAGGCGAAGTTGCAGGCAAGCGTCGGGCAGATGGTGAGGCCCAGATAGGCCGTGCTGAAGCAGGCCGCGTTACGCCTGTAGCGGTTTTCCATCAGCTTGAGCCGTTCCGTTTCAGGGTCGGCAAGGAACCCGTTCTCCACAAGCAGGGCGATGAACCCGCCGGTTTCGGCTGAAAAGGGCGACATTCCATCACGGAGGGATTCCGCTATACGGGCATGGATCTCATCGAGTTCAAGCATTACGCCCGAGAGGGTATTGTGCACGAACCAGCCGTAGCGTTCTGAACGGAAAAGGGTGTTGTAGCGTGACCAGGGTTGCATCTGTTATAGAAAAAATAAATGCAATCTTCCCAACTATTTGGGTTTTCAGTAAGATAGCGATAAATTTAAAGTAATTAAGCCAATAAAGGAGAACCATGCGCCGTATCACAACAATCAAAGGATGCCCACGGTTAACCTCCGTCCTGGTGAACCTGGTTTAGCGAAACATATAAAGTAATTTAATTACAACAGCGATCGCAGCCACTGCGTCGAGATCCACAGCCCTGAATGGCAGTAGAATTCCGCAAGGAAGCACTCAAGAAACTCAGCTCCCCCGACGATCTGGACAGGCTGATGCCGGTTACCGACCGCAGGGGATGGATAGCCCTGGCGGCGACAGGTTTCATCATCGCCTCGGTAATATCCTGGGGTTTGTGGGGAAGGATCTCCACAAACGTTGACGGACGTGGTATGACGATGGCGTCAGGGACAATCCGAAACATCACCTCACGTACTGGAGGGATTATTTCCGGCTTCGACTTCAAGGGCGGCGAACCCGTCCAGAAAGGGCAGGTGCTTGCAATCGTCGAACAGCCTGAACTCAGGCAACTCTTTTTCGAAGCGTTATCCAAATACGATTTCCTCGCCTCGCACGACGCAGAACGACGTTCGTTCCTCAAGCAGCAGATCGGCCTGCGGGAAGAAAAAATCGCCAAACTCAGACAACTAAACAAGCAGGGACGCGCCGGGACGGCTTTGGTCAACGTTAACGGGCGTGAAGTCATGGAGCTGAAAAACAGCCTTTACAGCCTTGACGAAAACCTTTCAGCCGCGCGACGTCAACTAGACAAAGCCCGAGAAGACTACAAATGGCGTTCGGCGGTCATCGCCCCCTTCAGCGGCATCGTGACCGAAGTCCAGGCGAACAACGGCGAGCAGGTCGCCCCCGGCCAGCAACTGATGCAGATAGAGCCCTATGGCAACAGCCTCGACGAAGAGCTGAGGCTGGATCTCTACGTCTCCTCGGGAAACGCCAAGAAGATCCGCAACGGCATGGACGTCTACATAGCCCCCGCCATCATCAGACCTGAAGAGCACGGTTACCTCATTGGCAGGGTCTACTCGGTGAGCGAGTATCCGGTCTCGGTCGAAGCGATCTCGGCAGAGATCCGGAACCAGCAGATGGCAAACAGTTTCGCATCGGCAAGCCCGCCCTACAAGGTAAAGGTGGTGCTGCTCAAGGATGCCGGGGCCTACAGCGGCTATCGATGGACATCGGGAAACGGACCCCGTGTAAAAATAACCTCCGGCATCCTGTGCTCCGGCAAGATCGTCATCGAAAAGCAGCGCCCAATTGATCTGGTCGTCCCCGTACTGAAAAAATATGTTCTCGGCGAAGCAAGATAATCGCAAAACCAACCACGCCATGCTCCCCCCCCAAGAGAGCACAGAATGCCGTCATAAAATCCATGCTTCTGCCGAGGTGGTATTTAAACTCAACGGCGACCCCAGGCATGCCACCGGGACCATCATCGATAAAAAAGGGAAAACCGTCAGCATAGAGGCCTCCTTGCTAATGAAGATGCCGGTTCCGCGGGGAGCGCACCGATGAGTTTCATGCTCTTTCCCACCGAAATCCTCTGGCAGGAGGAGCGTGTCAGAACACCGAGCATCCTGCAGATGGAAGCCGTCGAATGCGGGGCAGCGTCGCTTGCCATGGTCCTTGCCCATTTCGGAAGGCACGTTCCGCTGGAACAGCTGCGGGTCGATTGCGGGGTCTCGCGCGACGGCAGCAAGGCGAACAGCCTGATCAAGGCGGGCAGGATATATGGCCTCGACGCCAGGGGCGCCCGGCTAGACCTCGATGACCTCCACAGGAAAAAACTCCCGATGATCCTGTTCTGGAACATGTACCATTTCGTCGTCCTGGAGGGCTTCCGAAAAGGCCATTACCATATCAACGACCCCGCCTCGGGCCAACGGAAATTGACCCCGCAGGAGTTCGGCGAATCCTATTCCGGCATTGCGCTTACCTTTGAGCCTACACCGGAGTTCAGGCCGGGCGGCGTGCCGTTCAGCTTCATTGGCGCTGTCAGGAAACGTCTACCGGGCCTTGAGAGGGCGCTCACATTCATTGTGCTCGCAAGCCTCCTGCTTGTCATTCCCGGGCTTGTCGTCCCCTCCTTCCTGCGAATCTTCGTCGATTATGTCCTCGTGCAGGGGGCTTCGGACTGGCTGATGCCTCTCCTGGTCGGCATGCTGCTCACCGCGCTCCTGCAGGGAGTGCTCACCTGGCTGCAGCAACATTACCTCTTGCGTGCCGAAACCAAGCTCGCGCTCACATCCTCGGCCAGGTTCTTCAACCATCTCTTCGCCATGCCGATGCGCTTCTTCACGATGCGTCAGGCCGGCGAAATCTCCAACAGGGTACAGCTCAATGACCATGTAGCCACGCTCGTCGCAGGCGACCTCACCGCCAATGTGCTCAACATCTTCCTGATTACATTCTACGCCATCCTGATGTTGCGCTACGATGTCGTCCTCACCCTTGGCGCCATCCTCATCGCCGGGCTCAACGCCGTTGCGCTGTTCCATGTCTCGCGAAAGCGCGTCGTCCTGAACCGGAAGTTCCAGCAGGATTCGGGAAAGCTCATGGGCACGACCTTCTATGGCATCAGGACGATCGAAAGCCTGAAGGCGTCGGGCTCCGAACCGGATTTCTTTACCCGGTGGTCAGGTCTTTTCGCCAACATGGTCAACGAACAACAACAGCTCCAGGTCGCCAGCCTGTTCCTGCTGGCCTTGCCGCCATTCCTGCAGTCGGTCGGCAATATCGCCATCCTGTCGGTCGGGGGGCTTCGCGTGATGGATGGACAACTTACGATGGGTATGCTCGTCGCATTCCAGAGCCTGCTCGTGTCGTTCCTTTCCCCGGTCAACAAGATGGTGACCCTCGGCCAGAAACTGCAGGACGCCGAAGGCAACATGCAGCGGCTTGACGATGTCATGGACAACGATGTCGGGCTCCAGGCGGACGACGAGGACGAAACAGCCGGGTACGAACCCCTTCGGGGGGATGTAGAACTGCGCGATATCTCCTTCGGATACAACCTCCTCGAACCACCTCTCATCGAAAACTTTTCGCTGAAGCTCGATCCGGGATCGCGAATCGCGCTCGTCGGCGGATCGGGTTCGGGCAAATCGACCATATCGAGGCTCGTCGCAGGCCTCTATGAGCCATGGTCGGGCGAGGTACGCTTCGACGGTACTCCCCGGCAGCAAATCCCACGCAGGCGCATCGCATCATCGCTCAGCATGGTCGACCAGGAGATCAGCCTGTTCGAAGGTACCATTGCCGAAAACATCGCCATGTGGGATGGCACCATGCCACATGCTGACATCGAACGGGCGGCGAAAAACGCCGCCATCCATGATGACATCGCCTCAAGGACTGGCGGATACCAGGCCGTGCTTTCGGAAGCGGGGCAAAACTTCAGCGGCGGGCAGCGCCAGAGGATCGAGATCGCAAGGGCGCTTGCCACCAACCCCTCGATCCTGGTCCTCGACGAAGCGACCAGCGCGCTTGATCCTGCCACGGAAAAGCTTATCGATGAAAACATCCGCAGACTCGGCTGCACCTGCCTGATCGTGGCGCACCGGCTGAGCACCATCCGCGACTGCGACGAGATAATCGTACTAGAAAACGGCAAGGTGATGGAACGGGGCACCCATGAAACGCTCATGTCCATGGGTGGCGTCTATGCAGGACTCATCAAGACAGGATGACGAAAAGTGAAATGACAGAAGAACGTCGACATGAAAGCCCGGACAAGAAACCCTTTGCGGAGCGTGTCAGGGAAAAGTCCCGATACCAGAGGGAACGCTACCAGATCGCCCTGGGCGGCCTGGCCAGCATGATGGACGGTACCCGTTCCGCTGCCTTGCCGCAGGTAGCCGACCCCCTGGTCGCAGCCTGCATGATGGTCGGCGATGCCGCTGGAATCAGGATCGTCGAACCGCTTCCGGCGTCGAGCCCCTCGCACGAGGATCCACTGCAGTCTATCTGCCGCTATTCCGGGATACGGGCGAGGAAGGTAACCCTGGACAGCACCCCCCTTTGGTGGAAAACGGAAAACGGCCCGATCCTTGTGTTTAGAAAACAGGGGATGACCCCCGTCGCACTTTTGCCTGACAGCCGCAACGGGTACCGGCTTGTCGATCCCGCAAGGAACGAATCCATAAGGGTGGACGCCGCTATCGCCGGCGAAATCGACGAGAGGCAGGCGTGGGTACTCTACCGCCCGCTCCCCGACAAGCTGCCCTGCGGCCGGGAGCTCCTCGACTTCGGCATCAGGGGAGGTGGCGGCGATATCGCCCTCACCCTCCTGTACAGCGTTGCGGGTGCCCTGCTCGGCCTCCTGACACCCATCCTTACGGGCATCATTTTCGGCTCGATCATCCCGGAGTCATCGAGGAGCCAGCTCCTCCAGCTTGCGCTGATCCTGATGGCCAGCGTCATCGCGGCATCAGGCTTCGAGCTCGCCCGGCAGATCGCGGTCCTGCGGCTGCAGACACGCATGGACATGCTCATCCAGCCGGCGCTCATCGACCGGCTGCTCAACCTGCCGATCACCTTTTTCAGGAATTACTCGTCCGGCGACCTTGCCATGAGGGTGCTCGGCATTTCGCAGATCCGCGAAATCATCAGCAGTGCGGTCCTGACCGTCATCCTCGGTCTCATCTTCGGGTTGTCAAATTTCGCCCTTCTCTTCTGCTACAGCTGGCAGCTTGCGCTCCTGGCGGCGCTCATGACCACGCTCATCGTCGGCATAACGGCATGGACCAGCTATCGCCAGTTCTTCCTGAACAAAGAGATCCTGGCCGTAAAGGGCAGGATCTCCGGGCTTCTCGGAAACCTGCTGACCGGGATCGCCAAAATCAGGATAACCGGCACGGAGAAACCGGCTTTCACCCAGTGGGCCAGCCTCTTCAACAGAGAACGCAGCCTCGCCTTCGAAGCGAAGGGGCTGCAGAACATGCTCGCCGTCACGACGGCGTCTTTCCCTGTCGTCGCCCTGGCAATCATCATCGTTTCGGCCGGAGGCATGCTCACCGGCACCCACATGGACAGCGGCTCCTTCATCGCCTTCACGACCGCGTTCACCAGTTTCCAGACCATCCTCATGCAGTCGGCCATGACCCTCATCGCGAGCATGAACGTCATCCCTCTCTACGAACGCATCAAGCCGGTCTTCGAAGCCATACCGGAGTCAACTGGCCTTCAGACTCAGCCCGGAAAACTGCAGGGCAGGGTCGAAATGAAGAACGTGAGCTTCAGCTACAGCAGCGACTCTCCGCAAATCCTCCACGATATCGACTTCAAGGCCGAACCTGGACAGTTCGTGGCCATAGTCGGCGGGTCCGGATCGGGCAAATCGACCATACTGAGGCTGCTCCTCGGGCTTGAAACACCGGACAGCGGAACAGTCTTCTACGACGGCATCGACCTTGCGTCCATGAACGTGCAGGCCGTCCGGCGCCAGATCGGGGTGGTCATGCAGAATGGGCAGCTGCAGCCGGGTTTCGTGCTGCAGTGCATCATCGGCTCCAGCCCGCTCACTGTCGACGATGCCTGGGAAGCCGCGAAAATGGCCGGCATCGACGAAGAGATCCGCAACCTGCCGATGGGAATGCACACGGTCATCAGTGAAAGCAGTGAATCGATCTCGGGCGGGCAGAAACAGCGCCTTCTGATTGCTGGTGCGCTGGTCCGCAAGCCCGGCATCATCTTCTTCGACGAGGCCACCAGCGCACTCGACAACCGCAGGCAGGAGGTCGTCAGCGAAAGCATCGAAAGCCTCAGGGCGACGCGTGTCGTGATCGCCCACCGGCTCAGCACAATACGCATGGCCGACAGGATCTACTGCCTCGACAACGGGCGGATCGTCCAGCAGGGCACATACGATGAGCTGATGGACCAGGACGGATTTTTCAGGGAACTGGCCAGCCGCCAGATTGCATAAATCTAAAGCAGGAAAAATATTACCATGAACATTCCGAGCAGAATAAACCTGAAAAAACTCCCGTTTGCCATCTGGTACCTGACGGCGACGATGCTCCTGATGGCCGCGGTTTCATTTTACCAGCAGTCAAGCCAGTCCCTTGAACAGACAAGAAAGGAGATCCGCCTGAACATTGACGATATCCAAAGCCTTATCAAGGATACCAAGGCAAACGCAAACACCATAAGGCTCGATTCCGACGCCCAGGCCATAGCCAAAGCACATGCGTTCTCCTACATGATCGCACTCAAGCCATCCATCGTCGGCGATCCCCTCGAGCTCGAACGGATCCGGAAGCTGCTTGATGTCGATGAAATCCATATAGCAGACAGGAACGGCATCCTCGTCGGCAGCACCCTCAGCAGTCACATCGGTTATGATTTCGCGTCGAACCCCAACTCGAAGGAGTTCATGCTCGCCATTTACTACAAGGACTTCGAGCTTGCCCAGAAACCGATGCCGAAAGGTATCGACAAAACGCTTTTCCAGTATGCAGGTGTGGCCCGCATCGACCAGCCGGGCATTGTCCAGATAGGTTACAAACCTGAAAGGGTTGAATCTGTCATGAAGACGGCAGCCATTGAAAACATCGTCAAGGACTGGAGGATCGCCTCGTCCGGGCAGGCGTTGCTGGCGGATTTCGATGGAAAAATCCTGAGTACGTTCGACGGAAAGAATATCGGCCAAAGCCTTACCAACTATGGATTTCCGGCGAAGGCATTCGAAGGGGCGGAAGGATCCTTTACGGCAAAGGTCCGAAACCAGACATGTTTTTTCATGTACAGGTTTTACGAAAACCTCCTGATTATCGGTTTCGAGCCTGAGGACGAAATCTATGGCAAAAGAAACAAAAACCTCATCGTGATGATACTTTCAGGCCTTGGCGCCGTTATCGTTTCAACAGTGCTCTCGACAAGACACAAGGACCAATCAGCCTGAAACCGTCACCCCAATGCTGGTAGACCACATCGCGGGTGTGCACGCCAAACAGCTGGATCCGCCTCATTCCGGGCAAACGCTCATCAGACAAGTATTTTTGCCAGGAAAAAGTGGGTTTGTAGACGAGGGCTCATCCGCCAGAAATCAATCACGTCCATCACTTGTGGGACGAACTGAATGAGAAAGCCTTCGGAAATCTGGTTTTCAACAGCCTGGACGCTCTTGAAAACCACTTGGGGACCCCGAGGTTGATGGAACATCATACATCAGGAGTTCATCTGCTTTCGCTTTAATATTAAACCTGAAAGCTTTACAACATCGCAAGACAAATGTGAACCGCATAAAAAAGTCCCGCGAGGCAGGATGCACCCCGCAGGACTTACGCTGAAACACTCATCCATTGTGAACCGAAAATAAAACCAGGATAAGCTGAACTGCGATCACCACTTGTCAGTCTGTGGTACCCACCGTCTTGCTGTAACCAGTGTAAAATATTTCAACAAGATGGAATTTGTCGGGACGCATGACAAACCAGGATTTGTCGACCTTATGGCCGTTAGTATCGCCAGACCGATAATCCATGCTGGAGTAATAGAGTGGATAACCTCTGAAGGTATTCTGTTTTCTCCCGTCTCTACGGATTATGGTGCCGAACTCTTTTGACGCCATTTCAGGAGAGGCAGACAAAATCGCTCCATTGAAAAATGGAGGCCACTTCTCAGCACTCGGGCTGTTGGTACACCTGCTTGCAAGCGGAGAATCATTTTTGCTCCAGTAGAGTGCCCGTCCGCAGGCATCAGCTAAATATTTGCCGATTCCGGCCTTGTGCATCACGATTACATCAGGAGGGGTGGCATGGGCTTGTTGCATAACCAGAAGCATCGATGCCATAACAGCAAACAGTAGCGGTATCTTTTTCATTGTCTCCCCCTTTTTCTTTTTCCTTATAAACAAGTCAGTTAACAGACCCTTTGCTTATACTGCACAGAGTGTTGACCTTGCTGGGGGATGTTTAAAACAGGTTACAACTTCATTTCATGACAATAGAAAACAGGCATAATAAGTTGCCTGAGGAACATCAGATCAGGAAATAAACTTATCAGCTCCACCTCAAACTGAAACACGATTAACAGAAGCACTGCGGTCTGAAATAGAGCGGAGCCCAAAGAAGTAATTGGTATTTTATTGACTGAAACACCAACCTGAAACAGGAAAACCATCAGCGATGAAAAACATTTTGTACAAAAAAGCGCTGTTTCCCGGCAAATACATCCAGGGCGCCGGTGTGCTGAGCGAATTGCCGGCGCTGGTCAAGCTCTTCGGCAAGCGGGGACTCATCCTCGCGTCAGCCTCAGCTCAACGGAAAATACTTCCCGCCAGCGGCATCGACCTCGCATTGCACTCCTTGATTGCCGACCCGTTCGGAGGAGAGTGCTGCGAAACAGAACTGTCCAGACTGGCAGCAGTCATCAGTAAAAACGACATCGATGTGCTTGTGGCCATGGGCGGCGGAAAAACGATCGACACAGCCAAAATAGCCGCTGACCGTGCAGGCATCCCGGTTATTGTCGTGCCAACCATCGCATCGACCGACGCGCCATGCAGTGGCTGTGCCGTGCTCTATTCCGGGCAGGGGGTTTTCGTATCGGTCCATTACCAGAAAATGAGCCCGGCTGCGGTCCTTGTGGATACGGAAATCATTGCGAAGGCGCCAGTGCGCTTTCTCGTCTCGGGCATGGGTGACGCGCTGGCGACCTGGTTCGAGGCGAAATCCTGCAACGACACCAGATCGGAAAACGAGTGCGGCGGTCATGCAACGCTGAGCGGGCTCAACCTGGCGAGGCTCTGCTACGACACATTGCTCGGCTATGGCGCGGCCGCAAAGATCGCAGTAGAACAACAGGTTGTAACACCAGCCCTGGAACGTATCGTCGAGGCGAATATCCTGTTGAGCGGAATCGGATTTGAAAGCGGCGGACTTGCAAGCGCCCACGCCATCCACAATGGTCTCACCGCGCTGGCTGACACCCATCCCTTCTACCATGGCGAAAAAGTGGCCTTTGGCACGCTGGCCGGACTTCAGCTTACCGATGCTGAGCCGGAAGTGATCGATACGGTCTACTCATTCTGCGAAAAAATCGGTCTTCCCACTACTCTTGCCGAAATAGGGCTCGCCAAAATCGACCGAACCCAACTGAAGCTGGCCGCAGAAAAAGCCTGTGACCCAGCCTCATCTATCCATCATGAAGCTGGCGTGATTACTCCAAAAAAAGTCCTGCACGCAATGCTCGCCGCCGACGCCATCGGCGCAATAAGAAAGCAAAAGCCCTGTTGCTGATTCGATAAGCCCAATGCGGATCAGTCGCGATTCCTGATAATCAGGCTGATTTCGTCAGGGTTTGGCAGAGATGTGTATGTCATAATCAAAGAGTCACGAACAACTCTTGACCACACTGTGGATAGAAGAGGAATCTTCGGTTAGTATATTTCGTTATGAGCGAAAGAATCATGCCCTGAACCATAAAATCCTGAGAAGCATGAACCAGACTATCGAAACGATCCTCAGGCGGCGTAGCGTTCGCGCCTACCGTCAGGATCCGGTCGGGCAGGCGGAGCTTGAACAGATCCTTGAAGCCGGCCGTTATGCCCCCACTGCCATGAACCAGCAACCATGGCATTTCACGGTCATCCGCGACTCCGGGCTGCTCGGAAAACTCGAAAACGTCTGCAGAAGCGCATTCCTGGAATCGAACGTCAAAGCCTTGAGGGAAATAGCCAGCCAGGAGGGCTTCAGCGTTTTTTACAACGCACCTATGCAAGTCATCATCTCTGGCGACGCGAATGCGCTCTCCCCGCAATACGACTGTACGCTAGCCATGGAAAATATGATGCTCGCCGCCGCTTCGCTCGAGATCGCGAGTTGCTGGACGCATGCGGTCATGATGTTTCACTCCACCGAAAAAGGTAAGGCGATGTTCCGCGAACTTGGCATCATCTTTCCAGAGAATCACGAACCCTACTCGGCAGCCGTGTTCGGCTACCCGGCTGGCCCCTTGCCGGAAGCCCCACCGAGAAACCCGGACTGCATCACCATCATCGGCTGACCACTCTTATCTTCCCGCGCCCTCCCGGTTTGACAGAGTTGACCTATCAGGCAGCCCCGTTAAACCGGGACGATGATCCACACTCGCTCCAGTGGCATGAATGGGGGACTCTCTTGCTGATTGGCCTGTGATTTCTGTATTGATAAGCAGATTGGCGACACGATCGCTTCCGTGGAAATAAATGGCAGGCATAACAGGCCATCAGGAAAGCATAACAGATGGTAGCCTCAATTATCCCACAAGATGACCAGATTATCACGACATCACGTACAGAAACCTTAATCATTTAGGATGTGTGAATAATCATAGGTTTCACAGGCCCATATAGTTGCAATAATAAAGAACGTCACAGCTTTTCTGGCCAGAGAACGACAAATAAACCGCCTGTCGGGATCAACGCTTTGCCCCTGCATCCTCGAGCACATGCAGGTCAGCCGGATCAGCCAGCACAACCCGGCCGTTCTGTACCTTTCCAATGACGGTATTCCCTCTGCGGAATGCCTCGTGTGAATCACTATCCGCCGGATCCCATTTCGACCACGGCTTCTTCCAGTCAGTTATAGCACCTCTGACGGTACCCTTCAGGTTCTCGAGGGCCTCCTTGATTTTGGATGGGTTGGTGGAGCCAGCCTCATGGATAGCCTCGGCCAGAACAAGAGCCGCATCATATCCCTGGGCTGCCGATACCGGAGAAGGAATCCTGGAAACACCGTAGGCCTTGTGATAGGCCTGAATGAAAGGCCGCGCCCTTCGAATCGATTCGTCTTCGATGAAGGTCTGAGGCATCAGCGCGCCATTGCCCGCCGCACCTGCCGCATCGATAAAATTGCTCATGGACAAAGTCCAGCCGCCTATAATCGGGACCTTGTATCCAAGCTTCTCCTTTCCAGAGGCCACTGCGGCAAGCTCCGGCCCGATACCCCATATGAGGATCGCCTGGGCCCCGGCAAGCCTGGCCTTCTTGAGCTGGGCGGTCATATCCCTGTCTCCGATCGCAAACTTCTCGATGGCTACGACATGAAGCTTGTTGCCTGTTTTTTCGATCTGTGCGACCAGATCGTCGCGACCCGAAACACCGTAGTTGGTAGCATCATGCAAAATGGCAACCTTTGTCAACCGGAGATTCAGTGCCTGCTCAACCACCATTCCAGCCTGAATGCCGTCATGCGCGGCAAACCGGAAAATCGGCAGATCCTTCACTCCGGCTTTGTTCCATTGGGTCAGGGACATACTTCCTGCTGCCGGCGTGATGATCTTGACCAGGCCTTTGGCGACATAATATTTATCACCCATGACAGCAACCCCGGTGTTGACCGTGCCGATGACTGCGGAAATATCGTCCATCGAAGAGATCTCCTGGGCGACAAGCGCACCGCGATCATTTTTCCCTTCGTCATCGCGTTCGACAAGCACAACAGCCATCTTCCTTCCGCCGACAGTGATGCCTCCGTTCCGGTTGATTTGCGCAAAGGCCAACCGGACGCCATCGCGCATCGAGGTCCCCATCGGGGCTGAACCTCCGGAAAACGGGCCTGTAACGGCGATTTTGATGAATTCGGCTGCCATTGCCGGAACCGACTGAGAGACGGCAAGCAAAACCGCAAGCAGTAAACGAAAGACTTTCATTGTGCTTTTATTTTGGTTATGGCTGAGGCTTGAGTGGCAAAATCCGTACCTGTGGAATATCCATTCCGGAATCTCAACAACGTGGAAATCGGGGTGCAGAATGCAGGGTAACCACTCATGTTTGATCCGTTCAGGAAAGGCTGTACATAGAAGGAAAATCATGCTGTTTCACCTTCTATGTACTGATATTAACACGGATTTACAAGAAAAGGCGATCTATCACCCTGCAGTCCGGAACATCATTTCATAATGCCTTTGGCCTGCAATGCTTCACGGGTCAGCGTCTGGCGCAAAGGGAGCTCTTTTTCGTTCCGGATATCCATGTTCATGGCGAAAAGCCAGATCTCGCCTCCGGATTCAACGTAGCCGACATACCATCCGATCTGCGTCGGCGTCATTGTAGCCCAGCCTGTCTTGGCCCACAATGACCAGTTCGGCGTTTTCTCCACAAGCATTACTTGCTTCAGCGTTTCGTAGCTTGACGATCTGAATGGAAGTGCGCACAGGTAGACTTTCCTAAGGAACCGGACCTGTTCCATCGCGCTGATCCTAAGTGAACCGTCCAGCCAGAAAGTCGTCACATCGAATGGTTCACTCAGTTCGCCATATGCTGCCCGACCCACATATTCACGGTACTTTTCCGCGCCAACCCTCCTGGCAAGCTCCTGATAGAACCAGACGCAGGAACTCCTGAAAGCGCTTTCCAGCGTCTGGTCGTGGTTCCAGTCAGAAAATTCGTAAACATGCCCGTCCCATTTCAGAAGTTCGTCCTTTCCTGAAACAGCCTTTTCTTCGAGCGAAATGAGCGTATTGAAAATCTTGAACGTAGACGCGGCAGGATATCGACGGGTTGCGCGGAATGTGTTGTATATGTAGGTCTGGCCGCCGTGCAGAGAGGAAATAACGATCGTGCCCTCCACCCCTTTCCGGGCAAAAAGGTTGGCGAGCTTCCTGTCTTCCGCTGCTGAACTGCGATAAAACAAAAGCGTGACGATAATCAGAAACACTATTCGCATGGCCTGGCATTAAGACAATAGACCTGTCAAGAAGTTCTTCGCACCGAACTTCTGAATACCGGAAACAATCCTGTGATTCGGGTTGCCGGTGTCATCGGCATCGGCCTGATAAAAATAGTACCCTTTTCAATCCTGTACTGGTTGCCGATCAATGATATTGGACGAACCAATGAAAAAAAGTATCGGTGCAACAGGGCAAATCGTAAATAACAAAATGAAAAAAAACAGATAAAGTATCTGAAGAAATTGATGGTTTCAGGACCTCATGCAGAATCAGTGCATTTGAAACTGTAAAGGAGCCCTAAAATGAACAAATGCCCAATGCCTCACAATAGTCGAATCTGATGAATCGAATTCATCTATCGATAAAGGAAGAATGGCAGGTGGATATTCAGGGAATACAGATGAGAAGTTAAACAGTATAACAAGGAAAATGATTGTAAATCAGATCATGCATTTACAGCTTCTGCAGGACAGGCTATCTGATGCCTTCTACCGTGTTTCCAGACGGTTTTGTAACCATAGTTTCAGACAGGGAGATAAAAAAAGTGTGCATTTAAACCCGGAGGAATAAATGCACACTTTGAAATTAACGCATCATTGACAGCAAAACGGGATACAACTCTTCAGAATCCCAATTGGGTATAGAGATTCCACGAGCTCGTCGGCCTGTTATCCAGGCCAATGGGATCGAATTCAAACGTATTCCTGGTAACGGCGACATATTCAACGCCGACCTTGAAGTTTGGTCTGAGCAAAGCACCGATTCCGGGAATGACTTTGGTATACTCGCCATTGAGATTATCCTTCATGTGCTCGTAACGAACAACACCGAAAAGCCAGGGATATATCCAGTAATCCCCTTCAAGAGACAAGGCGGTCCTTTTACCGAAATTCTCGCCGGTCATAAAATCGGTGATATCATTGAATCTTGCGTACTGTGCAATGGCGCGGAAATTACCGTAGCTGATCTTGACGTCACCGGAGTAGGCCGTTTTGGTAAGGCCATAGACATAATCACCGGCATTCGTATTGCCGCCTTTGCTCGAGTTGTAATAATTGACACCGAACGTCACAGAGTTGTCCATTCCGATGGCCCGATTGCCGAGTTCTCCGCCAACACCGCTCAACAATCCGTTACCTCCGATCTTTAAGGTTGCCCTTGCAAATTTCGTATCAGCGAAGTTACCGCCGGGATGATCTGTAGGTGCTTCGGGTGCTCCGGGATCAGTCTGGGAGTTTCTGCCTACGCCTGCCAAAAGCGAATAGCCGCCGGAAGTGCCAAGATTTCCGACCAGCCTCAACTCGACGCCCTTGTTCGGATTCGGCATCTGGGCCGCCATACCGTCAGCATCGGAGCCGGACCTGGCAGAAATCAGGTCAAACTGTTCAGGAAAACCGACTGTTCCGAACGCGAGGGCGATTCCTGGCTTGAACGTCCAGATAAGCTGCAGCCTGCCTAACGTCGTAGGTTCGTTGTTGGAGGCGATCCCGAAATCACCGATATAACTGATCTGGTTGGTTACCGTACCGGCAAAGAAAACAGTCAGTTCCTCATTGATCTCAGAGTTCTTGTACTTGTGGGCAAGTTTATCCTTGGGTATCGTAGCCCCGACTTGTGCAAGAAAGCCGAGTGTAGGCATGTTGGGCAGATCTGAAGGCCAGATAGCGTCCGGAAATACGTTTTTATAGGAATCGGAACCAAGTTTTATCGGTTCTTCCTTCACCATCTCTTCGTCGGTATTATCCGGGAATCGATAACCGTTGTTCCTGAATGCCTCACCAAAACCGTTCCGGACTGGAAAGGCAAGATGGCAGGTAGAACAGGCTGTATGATATTTTCTAGCGAAGGCCGGTACTGCCGACGCGTCATTACACATGAACAAAACAGGTGCAATCAAGATCGAGGCCAGCATCAGGAATGGTGTTTTTTTCATCATTCCCCCTCCTTGTTTATTAAGTGACAAAATTATTACCACACAACAAAAGCCGGATCGGGGTATGGAAATCCAATCCCTTTGGGTATGGATTTCCATACCCAAAGGGATTGGATTTCCATACCTTCGTTTTATTTCCTTTTCATGAATGCACTGACCTGTCATCTAACGATCAGATTCGGTCAGACATGGAATACCATATCGGATAAGGTCCGTATCCAAAGTCCGTACATGTCAGTATCAAAATCAGATTCCTGGCGTGCTGATGTTCCACGGTGTAAATATCTGAAAGCTTCAGACTTTACCCAGTGTGAAATTCCTTGCTGAATTTACCCGCCGCTTTTGCGTGATGGAAAGAGTGTGCCGAAAATTTTACAGATATGGCACTCTATCCTCTTATAGGAGAGCTGTATATGATATATATTTATCGCTTATTTTTATAATAAGTATTAATACTATACTCGCAAAAACATTTTTTAAGATTTCTTTAAGAAAGTAAGGTATAACGGGAATAACGTCGATTAATCCACGATAACGAACAGATTCCTTCCGTATTAACAAGGATGACTGCTGAATCGTCGACACACAGATTCAATGGCTACCCGACGATGGGGCGCCGTCACGAATACCGTTAAACCGATTTCATTGAAATGAGTGGTTATGACATCAGTTGATTTTCCGGCACGTTCCGGATTGTGCCGGTGGCTGAAATATGAGTATCTTTTTCATCATTGATCATTCACCAATCCTCTTTCAAGGAGCCGCCTGCCATGACCGAATATGAAGCCATCGTTGAACGTCTGAAAGCAGTACAGAACGCCAGCCGAAAGATCGTCACGCTCGAAGAATCGCTCATCAACGCCATGCTCGTCGAGCTTGCTGACCGGATTCCGGCCGCTGCCGAAGCAATCCTCGATGCCAACAAAAAGGACCTGGAACGGATGGATCCCGCCGATCCCCGTTACGACCGCCTGCTCCTGAACGAGTCACGACTCAACTCGATCGCTTCGGACATCAGGAACGTTGCCGCACTGCCCTCCCCCCTCGATATTGTGCTCGAAGAGCGCACGGTACCCAGCGGCCTTGAGCTGAAAAAGGTGACGGTGCCGCTCGGCGTGATCGGCATCATCTACGAATCGAGGCCTAACGTAACCTTCGACGTCTTCTCGCTCTGCCTGAAATCCGGCAACGCAACCGTGCTGAAAGGCGGCAGCGATGCTTCATTCTCGAACATCGCCATCGTGGAGTTCATCCAGACGGTGCTGCAGGAGTGCGGGCTCGACATCAACATGATCTACCTGCTGCCTGCCGAACGTGAAGCGGCAAACATCATGCTGAACGCCATGGGCTTCATCGATGTGATCATCCCGAGGGGTAGCCAGCAACTCATCGATTTCGTCCGCAAGCATTCGACTGTTCCGGTTATCGAAACCGGCGCAGGCATCGTGCACACCTACTTCGACAAAAACGGCGATCTGGAGATGGGGCGCAATATCGTGTTCAACGCCAAAACGAGGCGTCCGAGCGTTTGCAACGCGCTCGATACGTTGATCGTGCACCGCGACAGGATCGACGACCTGCCGCTTCTGGTAGAGCCCCTCGAGGAGAAAATGGTGATGATTTTCGCTGACGAACCGGCCTACTACAAGCTCATGGGAAGGTATCCTGAAGAGTTGCTGCAGATGGCCAGCCCGGAGCATTTCGGCACGGAGTTCCTGTCGCTGAAGATGTCGATCAAGACTGTGGACAACCTCGACGAGGCGCTCGATCACATCGCGCACCACAGTTCGAAGCACAGTGAGGCCGTTATCACCTCTGACCAGTCAGTGATAGACATCTTCATGAAAAGGGTAGATGCTGCCGCAGTCTATGCGAATACCTCCACGGCATATACCGACGGAGCACAGTTCGGCCTTGGAGCGGAGATCGGCATAAGCACTCAGAAGCTGCACGCAAGGGGTCCGATGGGGCTCAGGGAGCTGACCAGCTACAAGTGGCTCGTGACCGGACAGGGACAGGTTAGGCCCGCCTGATATGCTCGAAGCACGCAAGCTTGTAAAGTCATACGCCCTGCCTGGCCAACCACCGCTGAGGATCCTAAACGGCATCGACCTTTCGGTAGGACCCGGCGAGATGGTAACGGTCATCGGGGCATCCGGCAGCGGCAAGACCACACTGCTCAATCTGCTGGGCACGCTCGACGCTCCTGACGAAGGGGATCTGCTTTTCGATGAAACCCCGATATTCAAGGGGAGCAAGTGCGTGCTGTCGAAAAAGGAGCTTGCCAGGTTCCGAAACCGGAAAATCGGCTTTGTATTCCAGTTCCACCACCTGCTGTCGGACTTCACGGCCCTGGAAAACGTTGCCATGGCCGAGTTCATCGGCACCGGCAAGCTCAAACCGGCGAAAAAACGTGCAGAGGAACTGCTGGAAAACCTCGGCCTTAAGGCGCGGCTCGACCACCTTCCGTCTGAACTCTCCGGCGGCGAGCAGCAACGCGTTGCCATCGCCAGGGCACTGATGAACAAACCAAAGCTGGTGCTGGCTGACGAACCAAGCGGAAACCTCGACAGCCGCAACAGCCATCTGCTTTATGAGCTGATGGCTTCGCTCAGCAAGGAGCACCAGACCTCGTTCGTCATCGTAACGCACAACGAGGATTACGCCGCCATGGCAGACCGCTGCCTCCACATGCAGGACGGGCTGCTTCACCTCAAGGAAAAGCTCGGCACCTGACTGGCGCCAAGGTTCACCGACAACTTCTGATCAGCAACACGATCCAATCACCCCAATCAAGATTTCGAATACTTTGCAGGAAGCATCAGCAACGCACCGCATCGGCCCCTTAATTCTTGCCCCCTCGATTCTGCCGAGGCATGGCTGGACATTCCTTGCGGCCGCGTTCTTTTCGATCAGCATGATCACCTTCGTGTCGATCGGACAGGCCTACATCCTCAACCAGCATCTGGGCATACCGACCCACATGCAGGGCACCATCAGCGGCGACCTCGTATTCTGGACCGAAATTGTGACCATGATGCTCTTCGGTCCGGTCGGGGCAATCATGGACCGCATCGGTCGCAAACCGGTTTACGCATCGGGGTTTCTGATCCTGGCGATCGCCTACATTCTCTATCCAATGGCGAAAAGCATAGGTGAACTGACCGTCTATCGCATGATCTATGCCGTCGGCGTGGTTGCCGTAACGAGCGGTCTGGCAACCGTAATGGTCGATTACCCTGCAGAACGTTCAAGAGGCAAGCTGATTGCGATCACCGGGTTTCTCAGCGGGCTCGGGATCGTGGTGCTTAACCAGTTTTACGGCAGCTTGCCCAAGCGATTCGTTTCCATGGGATTTGGTGGAATCGAGGCAGGATTCTGGACCCATGCGACTGTCGCATCTACCTGCGTCCTGATCGCCGGCGCACTTGCCATAGGGTTGAAGGGCGGCACACCCATGAGGCACGAAGAGCGGTTGCCATTGGTCAAACTGCTTGGCAGCGGCTTTGTGCACGCGAAAAATCCGAGAATCCTGCTCTCCTATGCGGCGGCATTCGTGGCCAGGGGCGACCAGGCGATAATCGGCACCTTCGTACCGCTCTGGGGCACCACTGCCGGTATCGCCATGGGAATGAATCCAGCAGAAGCTGTGAAGAGGGGAACCTTCATGTTCATCATCTCCCAGTTGGCAGCCCTTCTCTGGGCACCGGTCATGGGCCTGCTCATCGACAAGTGGAACCGGGTGACTGCACTTACCGTCAGCATGGGGCTTGCCGCTGCCGGATATCTGTCGCTGATGCTGATCGGAAACCCTCTGGAGTCATGGTCGTCGGTGTTTTTCGTATTGCTCGGCATCGGCCAGATCAGCGCGTTCCTTGGTTCGCAATCCCTGATAGGCCAGGAGGCGCCAAAAGAGGCCCGGGGGGCGGTGATCGGCGCGTTCAACATCAGCGGAGCAGTAGGCATTCTCCTGATCACCATGGCCGGTGGACGCCTGTTCGACGGCATGAGCCCCAAAGCCCCGTTCCTCATCGTCGGTGTCATCAATCTCTTCGTAATGGTCGCCGGAATCTTCGTGCGCGGGCAGGAGACAAGTCGGTCCGCCGTAACATGAGCGTCATGGCGGACCGGGAAAAAGGGGTTATGAATCAAAGACTCCTGTGCCGATAATCCTGAACGGTCCGAATGCAATGCGCTGCTGAAACCTGCCCCATATTGGCACCTCTATTTATTGTGGTGGATAGGGGCGGTTCGCGAACCGCCCCCACGTGCAAGCGAATGGTAGATGTCAGGAATTGACGATCACATCACAGATGGTGTCGATATCCTCCTGTTTCAGGTAGGGGTGCATCGGGAGAGAGAAAATCCTCGCGCTGAAATCTTCCGAGATCGGGAAATCACCTTTCGCGTAGCCTAGGCACGCATAGGCCTTCTGCAGGTGCAGCGGGATCCTGTAATAGATCACCGAGGGAATGCCCGCCTGCTTCAGGGCGTCCATGATCTTTTCACGCTCGGCAGTCGAGGAGGCGAGCACCGAGTACTGAGCCCAGGATGAGGTGTAGCCTTCAGGCACTTCGGGCGCCTGAACAATCCCCTTCAGACGGCTGGAGTATGCATCGGCCACACGCTGTCGTTCGACAAGTTCGCCGTCGAAAATAGCCAGTTTTTCGATCAGCACGGCGGCCTGTATCGAGTCGAGGCGACCGTTGATGCCGATGCGGACGTTCTGGTACTTGTCGTCCCCATCTCCCTGTCCATGAACCCTGACCGAACGAAGCAACCTGTCGAGCTCGTCGTCATCAGTGAAAACTGCCCCGCCGTCGCCATAGCATCCAAGTGGTTTTGCCGGAAAGAACGAGGTAGCCCCCACAAGGCCGAAACTGCCTGTCCGCTTGCCGCGGAAGGTGCCACCGAATCCCTGTGCGGCGTCCTCGAGTATCCATAGTCCGTAGGATGCGGCCGCACTTTCGAGAAGATCGTAGTCGGCCGGAAGTCCGAACAGGTCAACGGGAATGATTGCCTTAGGGTTAAGCCCTTTGCTCCGGGCCTCCTCGACGGCTGGTCCGATGAGATCAGGGTCGATATTGAAGGTGCCGGGCAGGACATCGACGAATACCGGTGTCGCCCCTGCGAGGCTGATAACTTCGGCCGTAGCCACGAAGGTGAAAGGAGTGGTAAGGACGGCGTCACCGGGGCCAATCCCCTTCGCCATGAGCGGCATGAGCAGGGCATCAGTCCCGGAAGAGCATGAGACGCAGTGCTTCGTACCAACGTATGCTGCAAGCTGCTTTTCGAGTTCGAAGACTTCAGGCCCCATGATATACTGGCCGTGGTCGACGATGGCCTCAATCCGCTGCATGAGACTGGTGCGGATGCGGTTCTTCTGGGTGATCAGGTCGATGAACTGCATAGGTGTGCATAAATGGTGGTTGGAGGATGCTGTGCAATAAAATACGGATTCCACATCTCATTCCCGCACTGCACCCCACTGCCATTCGGCCTTCCCTGCACACCGGCGTATGAAGGTTTTGCCCTCCTTCCGATTTTGCGTACTATTATCTGGCGTATATAAATTAATAGAGCGCACCGATCTGCGCCTCAATACCAATTGCAGACTGCCTTCCATGAGTTCTATCTACTTCATCGGCATCGGTGGTACGGCCATGGCTTCGGTCGCCGTTGCTCTTTCCCACATGGGCCATGCCATCACCGGTTCGGATACACAGCTTTATCCCCCGATGAGCACCTATCTGGAGAGCCATAACATCAGATACTTCAACGGGTTCTCGGAAAAGAACCTGGACGGGGCCGTTCCCGATCTGGTCGTCGTGGGCAACGCGATCAGCCGGGGCAACCCGGACCTCGAGTATGCCCTGGACAACCGGATGGAGCTTATCTCGATGCCGGACTTAGTCAGGCGGGAACTGATCGGACATCACACTTCGATCGTGGTCGCCGGCACCCACGGCAAGACCACGACAACCTCGATCACAGCTTGGCTGCTTGAGGCAGGAGGCCTGAAACCGGGATACCTCATCGGCGGCATACCTGAAAATTTCGGTGAGGGCTGCAGGCCATCAGGGCTGAACGAACCAGGCTTCTTCGTGACCGAGGGCGACGAATACGACTCGGCCTTTTTCGACAAACGCAGCAAGTTCCTGCTCTACCGCCCGGATATCGCCATCATCAACAACGTCGAATTTGATCACGCCGACATTTTCAGCTCGCTCGACGACATCAAACGAAGCTTTCGCCTGCTGGTCAACCTCGTGCCGAGGAACGGTCTCCTGCTCGTCAATGGCGACGACCCCGACTCGCTCAACGTCGCCTCGAAGGCGCTCTGCCGTATCGAACGGTTCGGCCTGAACAACGATGCTGACTGGACTGCAACGGACATAACATCCGACACCTCCGCAACCTCCTTCACGATTGTACGTGGCGGCAAACCCGAAGGCCAGGTCTCCGTCCCCCTTTTCGGGAACTACAATGTCATGAACGTACTGGCCGCGACAGCTGCTGCCATGCATGCCGGCGTCAATTTCGACTCGATCGTACGGGGCCTCGCTTCCTTCAGGCGCCCGAAACGCAGAATGGAGCTCGTAGGCAACTTCCCCGGTGGCATCACGATCATGGAGGATTTCGCACACCATCCGACTGCGATCAGGCTGACCCTTGGAGCCATCGCTGAGCTCTATCCGGGACGGCGCATCATCGCATGCTTCGAGCCCCGTTCCAACACCACCAGCCGCAACATTTTCCAGCGCGAACTTTCCGAGTGCTTCGACGATGCATCAGTCGTCGTATTCGGCAAGGTAAACCGCCCCGAACGCTATGCACCCGAAGAGCGGCTCGATACAGCCCTGCTGTCGAGCCGGCTTGCATCAAGGGGAAAGACCGTTTTTACCGGAGGAGCCTGTGGCAGGGAGTATCCGGGAGACATCGTCGATTTCGTCATCGCCTCAATTCAGCCCGGAGATGTCGTCGTGCTCCTGAGCAACGGAAGCTTCAGCTACCTGAAGGAACTGCTCTCTGAAAGTTTTCAAAAAAATTCATAAAGATTTAATCTGCGATATTCTATCTTGTGACATTAATAAATAAGCTGTATTTGGACCGTAGAGAAACGGTTAATCATTCATAAACTCATTCCGAAAAACGCATTATGGCGAAAGTAAAAGTAGGTATTAACGGTTTTGGCCGTATCGGCCGACTGGTTTTCAGACAGGCCGTAGATAACCCGAACGTGGAAATTGTCGGTATCAACGACCTGACAGACGTAAAAACCCTGGCATATCTCCTGAAATACGACTCAACCCACAAGAAATTCAAGGGTGAAATCAGCATCGAGGGTGACAACCTCATTGTTAATGGCAGGACCATCGCCATCAGCGCACAGAGAGACCCTTCGCTCCTCCCCTGGGCTGCCCTCGGCGCAGACCTCGTAGTGGAATCAACCGGTATTTTCACCAGCCGTGAAGCTGCTTCCAAGCACATCGCAGCAGGCGCGAAAAAGGTTATCATTTCAGCTCCAGCCAAAGACAAGATCGACGCAACCATCGTCATGGGCGTCAACAGCAATACTATCACAGGCAAGGAAGAGATCGTTTCCAACGCCAGCTGCACCACCAACTGCCTCGCTCCGATGGTAAAGGTGCTCAATGATAATTTCGGCATCGTCAAAGGCTTCATGACTACGGTGCATGCCTATACCAACGACCAGAACATCCTCGACCTTCCGCACAAGGACCTGCGCAGGGCCCGCGCTGCAGCTGCATCGATCATCCCGACCTCGACCGGTGCCGCCAAGGCGATCGGCGAAGTGCTCCCCGAACTGGCCGGCAAACTCGACGGTTTCGCCATGAGGGTTCCCGTGACGGACGGTTCCGTCACCGATCTCTCGGTCATCCTCGAAAAGGCTGCCACGAAAGATGAGATCAATGCTGCCATGAAAGCAGCCTCCGAAGGCGAAATGAAAGGCATCCTCGAGTACAGCACCGACCCGATCGTCTCATCGGACATCGTCGGCAATCCGCACTCCTGCGTTTTCGACTCTCCGCTGACCATGAGCTCCGGCACCCTGGTCAAGGTAGTCGGCTGGTACGACAACGAGCTTGGCTACGCTTCACGCGTCGTCGATCTTCTGAACGTCTACTCGAAGTTCGTCTGATTTTTTCTCGACGAGAAAATTACCGTAAAGAGGGTGCCCCGAAAAGGCACCCTCTTTTGTTTCAGGCCCACCGATAAACCGGCGCGATTTGAGATTTTGCCAAGAACGTCTTATGTCTTATTATTAAATGACATTCCCCTTCCGGAGCAACCAAATCGACCTGCTTATGACCAGCAACATCAATCAGCCCATGAAGGCCATTATCCTTTATGACAGCCAGAGCGTCGGTGGATCGACCGACAGGTTGATAGATTCGATCGGCAAAAAGCTGGCAGAAACCGGTGCCTACGTCGAAAAGGCCAGGTGCAAGGCAAATGCGGACTACAGCTTCGTCAAAGAGTTCGATCTCATTGTCCTTGGAGCTCCTATCTATTACCTGCTCGTCGCCTCACAGCTCAGCGGAGCACTGTCACGAAGCAACCTGAAGCAGGCGCTGAAAGGCAAAAAAGTGGCACTCTTCGTCACTTGCGGCAGCCCGGAACCCATGGCGCAGTTCCTGTACCTGCCGCAGATCAAAATGCATCTGGAAAACCCAGTAATCCTTGTCGAAAAAGTGTTCTCGCCGGATCAGGTCTCCGATCCGGCAGCTGTCGCTGATTTTGTCGGCGACATCACCGAGGCATTAGGCAAGTCCTGCTGATTCAACATGGTAAAACCATAACGATTTTTTTATGTCCCGAGATCAAGACAGGCCGATGAGAGCCATCATCCTTTACGACAGCCGCACGAGCGGTGGCTCAACAGACAAGTTGATCAACATGATCGGCGAGCAACTGGCCGAAACAGGCGCCTACGTCGAAAAAGCCAAATGCAAGGCAACTGCCGACTACAGTTTCGTCAAAGACTTCGACCTCGTCATCATGGGCGCCCCGGTCTACTACCTGGTGGTTTCGTCACAGCTGATAGGGGCACTGGTCCAGAGTAACCTGAAGAAGTGCCTGAAGAACAAGAATATCGCCCTGTTCGTGGCTTGCGGAAGCCCGGAAGCCATGGCGCTGGGACTCTATCTTCCACAGTTGAAAATCCATCTCATCAGGAACAGGATCCTCGCAGAAAAGATCTTCTCCCCACATCAGATGACCGATCCCGACTCCATCGGAGAATTTGTGGACGAGATCGACAAAGCATACAGGAAAACCTTCAAGCAACGCGGCGGTGACCTTGAATGGAGCGACGAGGCCATCGAAATGCTTGATCAGATGCCTTCGTTCTTCAGCAACAAGATCAGATCAGCCTTGACGACCTATGCCGAACAGAACGGCATCAAGCTCATCACCCTCGAAGTGCTCGACCAGGCCAGATCCAGCCCGATGGGCTTCTGACCACTAAAAAGCCAGAGTAAACAGCAATGGCCGACATCGCTGTCGGCCATTTTGTCTTGTCCCTGGGAGCGCCAAGCTCCAGCTCGGCATTCGGATGGAAGACCAGAAAGTTCTGGATTTACGCCACCTTACAAATTTCTACTCTTTCATTGCTCAAGCCGAAGCTCGCGTTTAAGTTGCCGATTCCCGGCAAAGCAGGCTTCAGGAATATTCATTAACCGAAGATATCCTTCGCCCTCTCAAAAAAACTCTTCTCGTTTTCGGGATCATCACTGACGGCCGGCGTGATAATCGGCGATTTTTTCAACTCCTTGAGCATCTCCTTGTCCTTGCCTGAGACCTCCTTCGGCACGAACACATTCACCCTCACATACTGGTCGCCGAAACCGCCTCCTTTCAGGTGGCCGAGTCCCTTGCCCGCGACACGAAGCATCGTGTTCGGCTGGGTGGCCGGTGGAATGGTAAGCTTGATGTGACCTTCGAGCGTCGGTACGTCGATCTTGGTACCCATGACAAGATCGGGAAATCCGACCGCAAGATCATAAATAATGTCGTCGCCGTTTCGGTTGAACAGTTCATGCGGAATTTCCTCCAGTACCACGATAAGATCGCCGCTGGCGCCACCCCTCGGACCGGCATTGCCCTGGCCCCTGAGCGTCAGGTAATTACCGTCCTGCACCCCTGGCGGGACATTGATCTTGACGGTCACTTCGCCCTGCTTGATTCCCTCGCCGTAGCATGAGGTACAGCGGTCCTTGACCACATGACCTTCACCGCCGCAGGTGGGGCAGGCCGTGATGTTGACGAACTGGCCGAACATGGTCTTGGACGCCTGGCGGACTTCGCCCGATCCATGACAGGTCTGGCAGGTCTCGGACTTGCCGGATTTCGAGCCGCTTCCGCCGCACTCCTGGCAGGCGACCTGCTTCTTGATTTTGAGAGTCTTTTCGACACCTTTCGCAATTTCTTCGAGGGTCAGCTTAAGACGGATTTTAAGGTCGGTGCCATGAATACCGACCGAAGCACGGCCCCGCCGACCGCCTCCGGAAAATCCGCCGCCGAACATATCCTCAAACGGTGATCCACCGGCCCTGGTACGGCCTCCACCCCCACCGCCTCCGAACATATCGTTGAAAGCGCTGAAAATGTCGTTGATATCACCGTAACCTGCACCGGGCTGTCCCCCACCTCCTGAAGAAGCTGCAGACGAGCCGACACCGGCATGGCCGAACTGGTCGTAACGACGACGCTTGTCGTCATTGCTCAAGACTTCGTATGCTTCGTTGACCTCCTTGAAATGTTCCTCGGCATCCTTGTTGTCGGGGTTCTTGTCCGGATGGTATTTCAGGGCCATTTTCCTGTAGGCCTTCTTTATTTCGTCCTTGTCGGCTGAACGGCCGACGCCAAGAACGTCGTAGTAATCTCTCTTCATCGTGTTTCTCTAAATCTATAGTCTTCAGTTCTTGAATACTTAACGGGCAACGATGACCTTCGCATGCCTAATAACCCTGTCACCGATCGTATAACCTGTCTGGTACTCCTCTACGATTGTATCGGGTTCGGCACCAGGTGCGTCGATCTGTGTAATGGCCTCATGGAAATTGACGTCGAGGGTCCTGCCTTTGGATTCGATCTCCCTGACACCTTTGTTTTCAAGCCAGGTGCAGAAGTTTTTCCTGATAAGATCAACTCCTTCAGTGAACGGTTTTGCTTCGGCCATGGCCTGCAGTTCAGCGGGAATGTGGTGCATGAGGCGCTTAAGGTCGTCGAGTATCGGCAGAAGCTCACGGACATTGTTTTCCAGGGTCCGCAAGGCGGAAAGCGCGGCTTCCCTCTCCTTCTGCTTCCTGAAATTCTCGAACTCGGCAGCGCGGCGAAGCAGTTCTCCCTTCAGCTTCTCTATCTGCTCGTTACGGGCCTCGATTTCAGCCTCCATATCGGCTTCCGTCGCCGGAGGCATGGCCGCAGTCTCATCTGGACCGTGTACTTCAGGCATTGCTCCTGGCTCCTCTGCTTTCATTGTTTCCTGTATCTCTTCGGGGCGATGCGATTCTTTCTTTGTCATGGTTAAAGGCAGTCGTTGAAATTTAGTTGTTGTCCGACAGTGCCGCTGAAAGGCTGCCGGCCATGTAGTTCACCACGCGTACTGCGTGTTCGTAATCCATCCGTTTTGGTCCGAGAATCCCGATTTTGCCGACCATCTTCCCTGCATAGTAAGGAGATGAGACAATCGTCAGGTCGGCCGCCGTCCCGGTCCTGTTTTCCTTGCCTATGCTTATGACGACCTCGCGGTCCCGCCCGGAAAGAATCTGGGAGGTCCCGACATCGTCAACAAGCTTGGCCATACCGAACTTGTCCTCGATCATGGTGATGATGTCCCGGACTTTCTGCGGCTGCTTGAACTCAGGCTGATCGACAATGTACTCAGTACCTGAAATATAGAGCCGATCCAGGATCGAGGACTCATCGAAAAGCGTATCCGCAGACCCGACAATACTGTTCATAAGGCCCTTTTCCCCCTTGCAGTCAGAGAGGCGCCTTGCGATTGAACTGCGAATTTCGTCGAGCGTAAGCCCTGAAAGACGCTCGTTCAGGATATCAACCACGGCATCGATCTTCTGTCGGGATATTTCGGCGGTCAGCTCCATGACGATGGTTTTAACAAACAGCGATTGTATCGCTATGACGACCATGATCCTGGTCGAGCTCAACAGCACGATGTCGAGTCGCTCGAAAACAGCATTGGAGAGCCTGGGAGGAAGCACCACGCCGAGTTGCCTCGAAATGCTGCCCAGAACCCTGGCTGCGGTGCCCAGCACGTCGGCAGAGGTGCCCTTCCGCTCGGTTCCAAGCTGTCCTATATTGACATCGATCATCTTTTTCTCATCATCGTCGATCCTGCTGACGTTCATGATCAGATCGACGTAATATCTATACCCCTTGTCAGTCGGCACCCTGCCTGCTGAAGTATGGGGCTGGCTTATGAATCCGTCCGCCTCGAGGTCGGCCATCACGTTGCGAATGGAAGCGTCCGAGAGGCCGAGGTTGTAATTGCGCGCTATGGTGCGTGAGCCGACCGGCGTCGCAGAAACGACGTAAGACTGTATTATGATGCCGAGAACCTGCCGCTCACGCAGGGTCAAATCACGATAAATCATCGGGTAATAACATGTACTTGAACTGAAACGACACGGAGGACAGGCCGCATGAAACTCAACGGTTTTCTATCCCGCGCGGCCCGGCCGTTGCTCATTTTTCAACAACGGAAAAGCTCCGATAGTTGCCTGCTGAAACTCTGCATCCTGCCTGTCAGTTGAAGGATCGGGCAAGGCTTCTTACCGGCGGCAGATAATATACATAAAAGTGATTGAACCGCAGAACTCCGCCTCAGCAGCGATCATCCTGTGACACAGGACAATTCCGGATCAACCATTACTCAGGGAATTGGTTGTAACCTGTTCAAACCGCTTTCAACCATGGCCTGAAAATACGACAGAAATAAGGAACCTTTATTTGCGTACTCATTTCCACCAATGATGGTGACTCAGTCGGCAATAGTCAGAAGTTCGGCAAGTTGATGAAAATAGTGCCGATTCCAATGATTCGGAACGCGGACATCTTCTGTCGATCGCCACACATCCCTTCTGTCCGTGCCCTGCTCAAAGGAAGAAGTTCATGCATACAACCGCACTTCTGTCCCTGACGCAAGTCAGAACGCATTGGACCAAACGAGATAAAACTTTAACAGGTTATTACCGAGAGTTTTAACAAGACCGTTTTACCTGGCTGGAGATACTAGCCTTACGCTTACAACCCATCTGAACTGATTGAGGGGTTCGATTAACCGCATGGACTTATCCGGCAGAAATCCTGTTAAGGTCAGGAAGATGCACTGGGCGTGCCCTTCGGTTTCAAAGAATTCCCCATCCCTGTCAGTGCTTCGGCTCCTTTCATGACCAGCGAACCAACGGCAAAGAGACCGAACCCAACCACAGCAATACCGGCAAGACCGTGCAGGATTGGCGGGGCAAGTGGGGCAGCAGGAGCGAGCAACGCTGCACCACCGGCAATACCTACCGAATTTTTCACCATATCAGCAGGGTTTGGCAAACTCATATGAACAATCTCCATCATTACTGGTTTATATAAAATGAATTATCATCGCGTTCCACTGATTATGCCTGTCATCGGAAGAACGCAGGCCATCTGGGCTTCAGAAGCTCCTGCCTGTATTTCAGTTAAGCTCAGGTTCGAACTTCTTGGCCCCCACCTTGAAACTCTTGGCATACTTTTCACCGGCGACGAATCCTTCAATAAACACGGACTCTGCAAACTCCTCAAGTTTCATACCCATATCGATCTCCTGCCCGAGATAAGTCTCCATCCTATAGGGCTTCATACTCTGGTTCATCTTTTTCACATATGAAGTCCATGCCCCCCTGACCGCCTGCATCCATAAAATTCCTGACATGGCAAATTAGGTTAAACAGTTTTCTCAAATCCGATTAATCTCAAACCTCGTTTCTGGTAGCTTTATACTTATGGCTAACCCACAGGATTCTTTATGAAGAACCACTGCCAGATAATCGGCCACGAAAAGAACATCTCTCTGTACGTCATATTGCTCAGTTGTAAACTCATGCGAGAACCAAGAGCACCTGATAAAATCATAACAATCCCCTTGTCGGCTCCCGATCGGCAACAGTAATGGAAACCGGCACAAGAACTGACGATGCAGGAACGGCTTTCTTTACTTCATCCGGGTTCCTTAAGCCTATTCCGTTTACTGCCTTCAAAATTTCCTCTCTGAACGGGCTCATGGCAGATGTCAGAGCAGCAAAGCCCACTCCAGAAATAACCACTCCGCCCAGGGCGTGAATAAAAAGAGGCAACCCTACAACCGGGGCCATCATGGCCAGCCCTTTGATTCCATCTGAAGGAAGTTTTGCAGGTGAAGCATCCGTGCCAGACATAGGCGTTTTGGTTTGGTTGTGAGACAAATAATGGTGAAAGCACCTCACGCCACCGTAGAGGCGCTTTCACTACAGCCTTACGGCTTACTGTTTAGGCGCAATCGCCGATGTAACATTCTTCAACGCCTCGTTCAACGTATTCACAACGCCTCCTGCCAGATCAGTTGCATTTTTGCCCAACGGTTCAACTGCCGACACAACCGACTTGATTCCGTTGGTGACCAGGTCAACCTGCATCTGGCCAAGTTTGCCAAGAGTCTCGACCAGGTTGTTGATTGCGCCCGCGAAGTCACTGGATGTTTCGTTTGCCATGGTTGTATATGTTTATGATTGGGAAGTTTATTGAAATCACCGCAAAAGCCTTTCAGTCATTGATCTGTATCCGCTGTCCCTTCAATAATGGCCGGGAGTTACTCCCGCAGTCAGGCAGGCGCTACATGCAGTTCCGGAAAATCCTTTTATCACTGCGCTGGCACCCGAGAACAGTTTCTTCATTCTGAATCAGCAAAACGCAGATAATCCCGGACAAACATCAAGACAAAATCCCCGGACTCCACATCAATCAGTTGCGCCAAATATCACAAACATTACGCATACCATATCACCGCAACCTTCAGGCAACCAGAGACCATGATTTTGATACATCCCTGGTAGAAAAAATAGACCGAAACAGCCCGAAAATCAACACGAATAGCCCTTCAAAATAATATTTGTGATATTTGTATTAAATTTAATACAAATATTTTAATTTAAAATATCAAGATTCAACAAGGCCTTCGCACTGGATTGAACGCCTTTGAAATAGCAAGCTAAGCTGTTACGCCAATACAAGATAAGGTGATTATGCCCTTTAACTGGCTAAAAAGGAAAACATCAAAGCCAACGACAATACCTCGATCGCCGATCAAGGTATCCGGGATTTCGCCCTCCCAAACGCATTCTTCAATGAACAGCAACAAGACCGTAGTTGACATTCGGCAACCAGAGCGATTGAGAGGCATGGATGAACCTCCTGAATTCAAACAGGACCTTGTCGAACCATACCCCGTTGGTCGTTGTGGATTCACAACCTGCGTTAATGACGAAACATTAAAACCCGCCCGCGACATGAACGAAATACAGTCCGAGAAGTTGCGGAAAGACAACCTTTTTCGTGAACGGTTGCTGGCTGCGGAAAGCCTTGAAGAGTGCCTTAAAATAATCGAGGCCGAAGGTGCAAACCTTACGGTTGAAGAACCACAGAAGTGGACGAAAACACACGAAGCCGGAGTTCAGGATTTTCCGCCTGAAAAGTCGCGAAAGCCGCTTGATCAAAGCTATGAACTGCACGAGACGATATCCGAAGACGATTTTACACTCTGGGGAAACAGAATCAGGAAGTGACCTGCTGATTCATATACCCTCGACCTAACTACTAACCAGATTTCCATGAATAACATGCAGGGAGCTTTCGTTCAGGGTGCCGAAGCATACGGCCGGTTGCTTGAAGTCTTCATTGACGGCCACTGGTGGGTTGTAGGGGATTATCTCGAAAATGTCGGCAAGTGTACCAAAAGGCTTGGTGCAAACGCCTATCCCCATCTTTATGGCGGCAGCTTCATGGGAGGCTCTCCCGAGGTCTCAGGTTATGCAACTCCCACCAAAGAGATTCAAAATCGGTTCGCCGATTGAAATACCATGACTGAGCAATTGCTTCGGAATTCAAGTTTTACCCATTCGTTTAGAGCAGACAGGCATGCCGGCAGATCTATCCAAAAGCACCCAGGCTTCTTATAACTTCGACAAAATCAATCCTGAATCCTTCGAGCGTATCGTATCGAACCAAAAAAACAGGAAAAAATGGCTGCTGATCCAGCCCAAAAGCCAGACCGGCATGATGGTCGACTCGGGAAGCGTCAGCATGCCCCTGAACCTGATCATGGTCGCAACGCTCGCCAGCAGGATCTTTGACATCACTTTCATTGATGAACGGACCGGAGACGTGGTTCCTGAAGATTTTTCGGGCTACGACGTCGTGGCCATCACCTCCCGGACGCTCAACGCCAGTAAAGCATACCACATCGCCGACCGGGCGCTCGCGCAACAAAAGATCGTGCTGCTCGGCGGGGTCCACCCCACCATGCTGCATGACGAAGCAACGCAGCACTGCACCAGCGTCGTGTACGGCGAGATCGAATCGGTATGGAACGAACTGGCCACCGACATCATCAACGGCACGATGAAAAGCATCTATCGGGCACAGGAACTGCGCTCGATGACCGCAATGCAATCTCCTGACTTCAGCTTCGCGCTGAATTCGAAAAACGCCAGACGCTACAGCCAGAGAATTCCGATCCTTGCAACGAAAGGGTGCCCGGTAGGCTGCAATTTCTGCACTACGCCGACTGTCTACGGTAAAAGTTACCGGTACCGCGAGATCGACCTTGTTCTCGATGAGATGCGATACCACCAGGAGCGGCTGGGCAAAAAGAGGGTGACCTTCTCGTTCATGGACGACAATATCAGCTTCAGGCCCAGCTACTTCACCGAACTGCTCGAAGAGATGGCAAAACTCGGTGTCCGATGGAACGCGAACATATCCATGAACTTCCTGCACAAGCCGGAGGTGGCCGAAATCGCAGGCCAGTCAGGATGCGACCTGATGAGCATCGGTTTCGAGTCACTCAACCCCGACGTCCTCAAAAGCGTGAACAAGGGGGCCAACCGCCTCCAGAACTACTCGACGGTGGTCGACAACCTGCACAGGAACGGCGTAGCCATCCAGGGATACTTCATGTTCGGGTTCGACGACGACACCGAGAAGAGCTTCCAGGCGACATACGACTTCATCATGCAGAACCGGATCGAGTTCCCGGTCTTCTCGCTGGTGACCCCTTTCCCCGGTACACCATACTACGAAGAGATGAAACCACGCATTCGCCACTTCGATTGGGACAAGTACGACACCTACCACTACATGTTCGAACCGAGTAAGATCTCGGGGGAGAAGCTGCTCGAAAACTTCGTCAAGTTGCAGCAGGAGGTATACAAGGGGCGCAGCATTTTGCGGCGCATGCAGGGGAAACCGCTCAACTGGGTATGGCTGGCCAATTTCGCGATGAACCGTTTCACAAGAAAACTCAAGCCAGAAGCATTTCTCTGAACATGAAGAAACAACAGGTACATCAATCAAGCGAACCCACGTTTGTCACTGACGCAATGAACGGCGACTATTGCAGCGTCAGGAGCGAATACGGGAATAACATTATGCCATCAACAGGTTCACGTTTCGGATTGATCGATAAAATCAAGGCCCACATTGAAATACTGGACCCGATCACGTGGATCAGCGTCTATCCATGCCTTGCCGGAGGAGTCATGGCTTCCGGTGCCATGCGTTCGACACCGCACGATTACCTGATGCTTTTCGCACTTTTCGTGATATACGGCCCCCTTGGCACAGGTTCCAGCCAATCGGTCAACGACTACTACGATCTCGAACTCGACATGATCAACGAGCCAACCCGCCCGATCCCATCCGGGCGGCTGAGCAAGCGGGAAGCGCTCTGGAACTGGACCATTGTGCTCGCAATTGCCGTGCTGGGAGGAATCTCACTCAGCATGCATATCGGTGGCGTCCGGGGATTGATCTTCTGCGGCTCAATCCTGACAGGCCTTTTCCTTGGCTACATCTATTCGGCACCACCGCTCAAGCTGAAAAAAAACATCCTCTTATCGGCCCCGGCTGTGGGAATTTCCTACGGAGTAATCCCCTGGCTTTCAGCCAACGCATTCTTCAGCGATGTCAGGCCGGAGGTGATCTGGCTCGCCGTGCTCAATTTTTTCATGGGCATGGCGCTCATCATCATGAACGACTTCAAATCCCAGGAAGGAGATGCAAAAGTCGGGATGAAATCGCTGGTAGTCATGATAGGCGCCAAGAACACCTTCCTGGTCGCGTTTGTGATCGTTGATCTTGCTTTTGCAATATTCGTCTGGCTCGCCTGGACCTGGGGGTTCCACTTCCTGATGTACCTCGTCCTCCTGTCGCTGGTTGTTGATATCGTAATCCAGGTAAAGCTTTACCGCGACCCGCAAAACGGCCTGTCATTCATGAAAAGTGCCGTTGACGACAGCTTCGGGCACACTATCGGCAAAAGCGAAATCCATGAGCATAATGCGTTTCTCAGGTTCTCCATGATCAACAATATCATGTTTCTCATCAATCAGTTGATTGCCGCCACCCTGATCGGTATGAAGTATATGTGATTCACCATCCCTGAAGTTTCCAGGTACGACATATCCTGGCTTCAGTATCGACATTGACCTGCTTCTGCATAATAAATCCCGTCGTCGATGATTCCCCTGGCGATTGTGATGTTATTCAGCTGCCGGAATCCCCACCCCTCGCCACAGCTCATGACCGGCTGACGTAGTCTCGTCCTGAAAAACTTTCCTGAAAAAATGCCGGCGCCAGGGAAAACTGATAATTATCATCGATGAAATAGTTCTTACTGGCTTATGGGCTCCATTTGTAAGAATATTTATTGAAAAATTGTAGTTTTTGCCTATGCATCCATCTGGAGATGGGTAGCGTACATCTTGTTTGTATCACCGAATTCAGCCCATATCGATCAGGCTCATAATCTGGTTTTTCCCAATGCCGATGCTACCGAATAGAACCCAATCAGACAGCAGCAGCTTCGACCACAAGCTTTGCGCAGTGCTGGAATCCCTTCCTGATGCTGCTTTTATCATGGAACCCGACGGCCTGATACTCAACGCCAACAGCCTCTTTACCGAAAGGTTTGGCATGCCCCCGGATAAATGCTTCGGCCTCAACATCTATGACCTGATCCTTAACGTACTGCGGGTTCCTACGCTTGTGGATCACCTCAGGGAAAAATGTGAAGCTGTTCTCCGGGCCGGCAAGCGCTCTGTTTTTGAGGATGACACTGACATATGGAAAATCGCCATAAATCCGGTCTTGTCATCTGAAGGCGAGATCACAAGTCTGCTGGTAATCATTGAAAATGTCTCCGAGCAAAAGCGGGCCGACAAAAAACTTCAAAAAGAACGCGAACTTAAAACCGCGCTTCTCGATGCGATTCCTTGTTCGGCAATCATCATGGATGCAGAGATGAGACTGATTGCGTGGAACAGGTATGCTCACGAACTCCTTTTCAGTACACATGAACATGGAGAGCAGATCGTCAATCCGGAACTGTTTTTCGACCCCGACGAAATGCATCCACTCAGGGACAGTTTCCTGCAGACGCTGAACACCGGGGCGGAAGACTATAGTGAAATGATGGTCCGGCCTCAGGGAGGAACTGATTCCTTATGGTTTATGTCCCGTTCAAAACGGGTCGACATCAACGGCAAACCCTGCATCGTATCCATCGGCATCGATATCACCGAGCGAAAAAAGATAGAGGGGGATCTCGACAGGTACCAGAGGAGATTGACCCAGGCAATGCAGGCCGCAAACTCCGGCGCCTGGGAATGGGACCCGAAAACCAACGATGTTTACTGGTCATCCGAGGTGTGGAAACTCTACGGTCTGGAAAGTAAAAACAGAAATGCGTCTGTCAGCTTGTGGGCCGACGTGGTTCATCCTGATGACCGGGACAGGATTGTGCAGTGCATTTCCGAGACCGCCAATGATTACGGTGACCTGAATGTTGAATATCGTGTCTGTCACCCGGACGGCTCCGTTCACTGGGTCATGTCACGCGGCAAGCCGGTGTTCAAGGATGACGGCTTGATCGACCGGTATATCGGAACGATCATCGACATCACTGAACGCAAACTGTTGGAGATCGAGCTCGTCGAGCGCAAGATACGGTTTGGCCATGCATTGGATGCCTCACGTTCTGGCATCTGGGAATGGAATGCGACAACTGACGAACTGCTATGGTCGGACCAGATATGGGCATTGTACGGTCTGCAACCTGACAGTGAGCCGTTGAACCATCAGCTCTGTGTCGATACGGTGCACCCTGACGACCGGGAGATGGTATCAAGAATCATCAAAGATGCTGTCAGCAATCACAATGCTGCATCGGTTGAATATCGTGTCTGTCACCCGGATGGCTCCGTTCATTGGCTTACGTCCAGGGGTATGCCCCTTTTGGATGCAGATGGCCGGATCACCCGTTACATCGGCACGATTATCGATATCACCGAACGTAAGCAAATAGAGCTTGAGCTCATCGAGAGCAAAGCAAGGCTCGGCCAGGCACTGGAAGCTGCCCGTGCCGGCGTATGGGAATGGGACCTGACAACAAACGAGAACACCTGGTCGAATGAGATCTGGCCGTTATACGGTCTGGAAGCCCGTGAAGAAAACCCGAGCTTTGAGCTCTGGGCGAACACCATTCATCCCGACGACCGGGATCTGGCCGTAAACGCGGTTACCGAATCCGCTAAAAGCGATACGGAGTTGAATGTCGAGTATCGCGTCTGTTACCCTGACGGCTCTGTACACTGGCTGATGTCACGCGGCAAACCCTTTCGGGATGAGCACGGAAAAACGGTTCGTTACATCGGGACAATTATCGATATCACCCGGAGGAAAGAGACTGAGATCGCGCTCAATGAAACCCAGGAGAGGTATGATTTCGCACTGGAAGCCACAAACGCCGGCATCTGGGAGTGGGACCTGAAAGCAGACACCGTAATCTGGTCTGATCGGATATGGTCTTTGTACGACATGGAGCCGCATAGTATGCCGCACTCGCACAAGCTCTGCGCAACCCACGTTCATCCCGACGACCAGGAGATAACCTTCATGTTCGTCCTGGGGGCCGCCAGCAGGAACATGGATATAAATGTCGAATATCGCGTCCGCCACCGCAACGGCTCTGTTCATTGGCTCATGTGTCGCGGTGTGCCCGTAAAAGGTTCTGACGGCGAAACAACCTGTTATCGCGGAACTATCATGGATATTACCGCGCGTAAACAGAAAGATGAGGAATTAAAAAAAAGTCAGGAACGGCTCAACTTCGTGCTTCAAAAAAGTCATTTGGGAGTCTGGGACCTGGATCTCAGGAGCCATGTCGCACATCAATCCCTGGAACACGCCCACATTTTCGGCTACGAAACACCACTGCATGACTGGTCACTCGACAGGTTTCTTGATCACGTGATCCAGGATGATCGTGACTGGGTTGAGACACTTATAAGAAAGTCTTTCGAAAAACACGAAAACTATACGTTCGAGTGCCGGATTATCAGCGCCCGTGGGGAGCCTCGATGGATATGGGTTTTCGGCGCCTTCGAATTGGACATGACCGGCAGCGAAGGCAGCCAGTCCGGCATCGTACTGGATATCACCGATCGAAAAACGATCGAGTTGCAACTGAAGGACAGCGAACAGAAATTCAGGAACATTTTCGAATTTTCGCCGATCGCCATCGCGATCAGGGACCCTGAAGATGGGCGTCTGCTTGATGTCAATAATGCATGGCAGAACCTCTTCGGATTTTCCAGGAAAGAACTCATCGGGAAAAGTGTAAAAGATCTTGGGATCTATGTCCATGCAGAAGATTATGAGGAGATCGTTCACAAGCTCCGAGTTCAAGGCAGAATAATCAATTCGAAAGTCGAGCTCCAAAAGAAATCCGGCCAGATAATGGACGTCCTGTTTTCAGCCGAGTTTTTCACTGTGAATGGCCAGACCAGCCTGCTCGTTATGCTGACAGATATCACGATACAGAATCTGCAGCAGGCAAGCATCGCCCAACTGGAAAAAGCCGTTGCTGAAAGAACACGGCAACTTAAGGAGGAGTTGGAACGTCTGCGTCGCTTCATGAGCATGATTTCGCATGAATACAGGACTCCGCTGGCAATCATCCGCGGAAACCTTGACCTTATCGATCTTAAGCACAAAAGCGCAAACTTTTCGAACAGCGCCGAAATGCTTAAAATCAGGCGTGCAATCGACCGGCTGGTAGAGGTAATGGAAGTTTCCATTCAGGAAAGCCGCATTCTTGAATCCCATGAAACAGTGGATCCGACTTATTTCCGGCTTGCGCCGGTCATTGCTGCACAGCTCGAGGCTTTCCAGTCCATGTGGCCTGAACGAACCATACTGTACTCAGAGCACCTTGACAGTTCAGAAATCATTGGCGAACCGGCTCAACTCAAGATGGCCATTTTCAACCTTCTGGATAATGCCCGAAAGTATTCACCTCCGAATTCCACAATCGAGCTGGATTGCAGGGTAGAAAATGAAGAGGCTGTAATCACGGTAAGAAACAAAGGAAACACCATACGGGCTGATGAAGGAGAGGCGTTTTTCGAAAAGTACCGGCGAGGAAGCAATGCAGTGAATACCGGCGGAGCCGGCCTTGGGTTATGGCTTGTAAGGAATATCATCGAACAGCTCGACGGAAGCGTCAGCCTCACTGGTATTGAGTCCGGTGTTGAGGCGACGATCCGGCTGCCGTTGGTGGACTATCCCGAATGAACACTCTGTCGGTTCTTCCTGGCCATGGGATATGGAATCTGGTTTGACAGCGTATATCAGTAATACGTAAAACTCATAACGAACATCAGAACAACCTGAAATGGCAGACAATAAAAGAATCATCGTTGTTGAGGATGAACATGATTTCCGTGAAAGCATGGCGGAATATCTCACGCTGGCCGGATTCGATGTAACCAGTACGGCATCGGCACTGGAGTTCTATCAATGCATTTCCCGGCATCAATTTCTCCTGGCCATTGTCGACATCGGCCTGCCGGACCAGAGTGGACTTGTGCTTGCGGAATTCATTCGAAAAAACAGCGCCATGCGCATTGTTATGCTCACTGCGCAATCGTCACTCGAAAGCAAGCTGCATGCCTACCGCTCAGGCGCAGACATCTACCTTGTCAAGCCGATCGATTTTGCTGAATTGGTCGCATCCCTGAACAGTATTCTTGGACGACTTGATGAAAACGGTTCTTCAAATCCTGAGCCAAACCAGACCGCCCCGGAAAACAAACCAGGGCAATGGCGACTGCTGAGCAGCGACTATAGCCTGTTCACACCGGAAGGAAACAGCACATCGCTGACCTCAAAGGAGTTTGATTTACTCGAAAAACTGGCGTCATCTCCCAACATGGTCCTCGAACGACAGGAACTGCTGAAAACCCTTGATTATGAAAATGACGAGCTCGGCAATCGGGCTCTCGATGCATTGATCCATCGTTTACGCCGAAAGAAGGATGAGCTCAACTGCAGGCTCCCGGTCAAAACGATCCATGGTTCGGGATACAGCTTTTCGGCACCGATCGTCATCGAATGAGATTTCGAACGTGACAGAATAAGATCGCATGTTGCTTATCTGAACCTCTCATTCGACGATACAAGACAATGCCCGGTCGAGTCCCCCGTAATCCTGCACAACCTTGATATTGCTGGAACCAGAGCCGAGCAGGCTCCTGACGCCTGCAGCCCCTTCGGCATGCAGTTCGAAACAGAGCACTCCCCCATTCCGCAACAGCTTCGGGGCCATGGCGACGATGCTGCGGTAGTACTCGAACCCATCGGGCGCAACCAGCGCCAGACGAGGCTCGTACAACCTGACTTCTTCCTGCAGGGTCCCCCACTCGGATTGCGGAATATATGGAGGGTTGGAAATGACCATGTCAAAAGGCCCCCCAACCGCATTGACAAAAGATGCATCAAGCGCATCTGCCTGTACAAAGCGGATGCGATCAGCCACTCCATGTGCTTCCGCGTTGCGTACGGCCACACTCAACGCATCTTTGGAAATGTCGGCAGCAGTAAGGTGCGAGCCTGGAATCCTGAGGGCGAGCGTCACGGCAATACATCCGCTGCCAGTGCCGATATCGAGAATGGCGGGTGCTTCAGCACAAGGATGCTCGCATGCCGCCAGACGCTCCATGCCGTGTTCAAGTACGAGTTCGGTTTCAGGTCTGGGAATCAGCACCCCCTCGTCGACAGAGAACCTGTAGCCGTAAAAAAAGGCCTCTCCTGCGATATATTGCACCGGTCGTCCCTGAAGCCTGTCACGGGTACACTCACGAAACGCTTCCAGTTCCTTTGCGGAAACCGGCCGTTCATGATTGAGATATAACTGCAGGCGCTCCATGCCGAGCACATGGCCAAGAAGCAGCTCGGCCGACAATCGCGGCTCGTCGATCTTCTTGTCCGTGAAAAACGCTATCGTAGTCTTCAACAGATCAACGACACTCCACTCTTTGTCAGCCATAGGTAAATGTTACGTTCATTGCTCGTTATGCGCTTGCCTAAAATACGACCTTTTCCTCCATCACCACGCCGGCATGAAGAGGAAAAATCGTCGCATCAGGGCCGTTCTTTTTCGATATTTCCTTAGCTTGAAGACACGATGATACATGATAAAGCCCCGATACCCTGCAAGCCCCGACAGAAACCCATGAAAAAACTGTACCTCTTTACGGCAGCCATGATGTTCATGATGCTGGCCTTGCCTCCCAAAGCCCCGGCAGCATTCACCGGGCAGATGAACATGAAACTCACCATGCCCAATGGCACAGCCGACATCACCTACCTGTTCGGCCAGAAAAACCAGCGCATGGACATGGCCATGAAGGTCGACAGGATTCCCGAACCGCTCCAGACCACAGTCATCACCAGAAGCTCCAAACCAGACGAGGCGACCATCGTCAACCACAGGTCAAGAACCTGGAGCGCCGTGAACCTGAGAACGGCCGCCGAAAACGCAACTCTACTCGATTTCGACAGCAACTATCGCTTCAGCCGTGTCGGAACCGAAACGGTCAAGGGTTACCAGTGTGAACATGTCCAGCTCATCAGCAAAACCGAAAAGCTCGATCTCTGGATGTCAAAGGGACTGGCCGATTTTTCGACATTCAGGCTTCTGCAGTCACAGAACCCGAGGCTCTCGAACACTGCCCTGGCCAGGACACTCGAAAATAATGGTATTGAAGGATTTCCTGTCCGGATAGTCCAGAAAAACGAAAATGGCCTCTATATCATGGAACTCACCGGAGTTTCGGCCAGGACAGTTCCCGATGGAAAATTCGTCGTACCGGCCGGTTATGCAAAAACCGAAAACGGGCAGCCTGCGGTCGACAGCCGCCAGAAAGAGCACCTTCGATCTCTCATGGAAAAAATGAAGGATTTTGAAAAGTGAGTCGCTATATTTTTCCGGACTATCCCCATCAATCTTTAATTCAAGGGCGTAACCGTGGCTGATAAAATCACTTCGAGGCAGGAAGACTATTCACAATGGTATATCGACCTTGTCAGGTCGGCAAAACTGGCCGATTATTCGGATGTCCGGGGCTGCATGGTAATCCGGCCCAACGGATATGCAATCTGGGAGAAGATGCAGGCCGCTCTCGACGGCATGTTCAAAGCCACCGGTCACGTCAACGCCTATTTCCCCCTCTTCATCCCTGAAAGCTTCATCGCCAAAGAGGCCGAACATATCGAAGGCTTCGCGCCCGAATGTGCCGTGGTCACCCATGGCGGCGGTGAAGAACTTGCCGAAAAGCTCTATGTCAGGCCGACTTCAGAGACCATCATCTGGTCTTCTTACAAGAAATGGATCCAGTCATACCGGGACCTTCCAATCCTGATCAACCAGTGGGCCAACGTTGTCCGCTGGGAGATGCGCACCAGGCTTTTCCTTCGCACCACCGAGTTCCTGTGGCAGGAGGGGCACACGGCACATGCCACCCCCGAGGAGGCCCAGGAAGAGGTGATCCGGATGATCAACGTCTATCGGACCTTCGCTGAAGAGTACATGGCCCTGCCGGTGATCGTCGGAAAGAAAACCGACAGCGAGAAATTCGCCGGCGCAGATGCAACCTACTGCATCGAAGCGATGATGCAGGACGGCAAGGCCCTGCAGGCAGGAACGTCGCACAACCTCGGCCAGAACTTCGCCAAGGCTTTCGATTGCCAGTTCCAGAGCAAAGAGGGGGTGCTGGAGTATGTATGGGCTACAAGCTGGGGAGTTTCGACCCGCCTGATCGGAGCCCTGATCATGGCTCACTCCGACGACAAGGGGCTGGTTCTGCCGCCGAAACTCGCATCCCGCCAGGTGGTCATCATCCCGATCCTCAGGGGTGACAAGGCGAAAGTGATCGCGCACGCCAACTTCATCGCCAAGGCTTTGAACAGGCACGGCATCCCGACCTTCGTCGACGACAGCGAGCAGAACTCTCCCGGTTGGAAATTCGCCGAGTACGAACTGCAGGGCATCCCTGTCAGGATCGAGCTCGGGCCGAGGGATATCGAGAACGGCAAGTGCATCGCCGCCCGCCGCGATACCCTCGAAAAAACCGAACTTCCGCTCGACGAAACGCTGCCGGGAGCCATCGGGGAGATCCTGAACAACATCCAGAAAAACCTCTACGATCGTGCGTTGCAGTTCAGGCTGGAAAACACTGTCGAAGCCTCGACCTGGGAAGAGTTCAGGGAATACGTGGAGAAAGGGTTCGTGATAGCGCACTGGGACGGCACGGCTGAAACAGAGGCGATGATCAAGGAGGAGACGAAAGCCACCATCAGGGTGCTGCCTGTCGACGCTGACTATCGTGAACGCTTCGGGATGGACCAGCCTGGCAAATGCATACGCTCAGGCAATCCGTCAACCCAGAAGGTAGTGTTCGCCAAAGCCTATTGAAACACGGGAAGCGGGACTCGTGACGCGTGACGGCGTGACGCGTGACGGCGGGACGGCTGGACAGCGGGACTCGTGACAGCGTGGCACCCAAATAAGGTGTGTCTGGTATTCGCTCCTTCATGGTCCATTACGTCCATGACTTTCGTGACGGCGTGACGCGTGACGGGTTACGCGTCACGGGTTACGGATCACGTCCTCACAAAAAAAGAGCTCCCCCGCGATACAACATTGCAGGGAAGCTCTTAATGTTTCAACTATTCAAATGACCCTGGGCAAAACCTCATAAAACCAGGAAATATCATACCCCGCATTCCTTTACACATCTCGCATCACGTGTCACGCGTTACGTATCAATCCTTGAAATACTCTTTCAACCCTTCGCCGGTCGGTTTCATGGACTTGTCGCCCTTGTTCCAGTTGGCCGGGCAAACCTCGCCGAACTCTTCGGTGAACTGGAGGGCATCAACCATCCTGAGGACTTCGTCGACGTTCCTGCCCAACCCGAGATCGTTGACCACCTGATACTTCACGACACCTTCACGGTCGATAAGGAACAGCCCGCGGTAGGCGATGCCTGCGTCTTCGACCAGAACGTCATAGGCTTTGGTCACATCCTTGTTTATATCGGAGAGAATCGTGTAGGTAACGCCTTCAATGCCACCCCTGTTGCGCGGAGTCTGAAGCCAGGCAAGATGAGAAAACTTCGAGTCTACCGAACATGCGATCACCTCGACGTTCCTCTTCTTGAATTCGTCGAGCTTCTCCTGAAACGCATGCAACTCTGTCGGACAGACAAACGTGAAATCGAGCGGATAGAAAAACAGCACGACATATTTCCCGCGATAATCTGACAGCGAGCATGAATCGACAAAGGTCGTTCCGTTTACTACAGCAGCTACATTGAATTCGGGGGCTTTACGGCCTACAAGCACACTCATGATCATCTCCCTTGATTGTTTTTTTTTGAATAGTGAAAAAATAATTAGGACTTATTTGGTCCAATATAAATATTCCACCCGAACCGGCAAACATCTTAACAAATTATTTCCCTTATTGATCCCATCGGGCGCCATCTGATTCGATCATGGCGGGCGATGCAGATTCTGATGCAGAATTCGTATTTTTCAGCATTACAGTAACTTGCCTATTTTACGACGCCTATGCGAACCTACTTCGAATTCGACAGGCTCAATACCAGCTATCGCCAGGAGTTCATAGCAGGGCTGACCACGTTTTTCACACTCTCATACATCATCGTGGTCAATCCGGCAATACTCGAAGCTGCCGGGATGCCCAGGGGCGCATCGATGACCGCCACGATCGCAACATCGATCTTCGGCACGCTGCTGATGGGGGTATATGCGAAACGCCCGTTCGCTGTAGCACCCTACATGGGCGAGAATGCATTCATCGCCTACACGGTCGTCAAAACGCTCGGCTTCTCCTGGCAGACGGCACTCGGGGCTATCCTGGTCAGCGGCATCCTGTTCACGGTTATCACGGTTACCGGACTCCGAAAGTGGCTGGCCGAAGCCATTCCCATGAACCTCAAGTACAGCTTCTCGGTCGGCATCGGCCTGTTCCTCGCATTCCTCGGCCTGAACGACATGGGCGTGATAGCACTCGGCGTGCCGGACGCCCCCGTGAAACTGGCGAACCTCTCTTCGATCCCGGCACTCTGCGCCATGGCAGGCCTGGTGCTGACCGGGGTGCTGCTCGTACGCAGGGTTACCGGAGCACTGTTCATCGGAATGGTCGTGACGACACTCATCATGCTTGCCCTCGGCCTGGTCAAGGTGCCGACAGCATTGTTCAGCCTCCCCCCATCGATGGGACCGCTCTTCATGCATGTTGACATCACGGGCGCCATGACCTGGGGATTCGTCGGCGTCATAACCAGCGTGCTGATCATGGATTTCGTCGATACGATGGGCACACTCATCGGACTTTCGGCCCGTGCCGGACTGCTCGACAAGGACGGAAACCTGCCTGAAATTGAGAAGCCCATGCTTGTCGATGCCCTTTCGACCACCGTCGCGGCCCTGTTCGGCACGACCACTGCAGGGGTGTTCATCGAATCGGCCTCCGGAATAGAGCAGGGCGGCAAGACCGGGTTCACGGCACTCGTGGTAGCCGGCTTTTTCGCCCTTGCCCTTTTCTTTTCCCCTATCCTGACCATCGTGCCGCCTCAGGCCTACGGCCCGGTACTGGCCCTGGTCGGCATGTTCATGATCGAATCTGCGGGCAGGCTTGATTTCTCGGATTACACTGAACTCATTCCCTCTTTCCTGACCATTGTCATGATGCTGTTCACATTCAATATCGGCGTCGGCATTACAATGGGCTTCATCAGCTGGACGCTGATCAAGGCGCTTACCGGCAGGGGCCGTGAGATCAGTTCGGGAATGATTGCCCTAGCGGCGCTCTCCGCGACCTTCTATCTCTTTTACCCATATCATTAAGACCGGATAACAATGCTCAAGTCAAAACTGCGAATAGTACAGGCCGACTGCACCCTGGCGAACTTCGAAGAGAACCTCGCCCGGCACGTCACCGGGATCGAGCAGGCCATCAGGGATGGAGCGGAGGCCATCGCGTTCCCAGAACTCTCGCTGACCGGATACAACGTGCAGGACGCTGCACAGGATATGGCCATGCACATCGACGATCGAAGACTCGATCCACTCCGGGAGCTGAGTCGCCATATCTGCATCGTCTGTGGAGGTATCGAGCTGAGCGACGATTACGGCGTCTACAACTCGGCATTCATGTTCGAGGACGGTCTGGGAAGAAGCGTACACCGGAAAATCTACCTTCCGACTTACGGGATGTTCGAAGAGTTGCGCTACTTTTCAGCCGGTCAGCAGATCTCGACCGTTACTTCCCGAAGGCTGGGCAAAATCGGGGTAGCAATCTGCGAGGATTTCTGGCATGTGTCGGTTCCCTACCTGCTGGCACATCAGGGGGCGAAGCTCCTCCTGGTGCTCATGTCAAGTCCGCTGAGGCTTTCGCCCGGCCAGGGAACACCGGCTATCGTGTCGCAGTGGCAGACCATCGCCGGGACCTATGCGTTTCTGTTCAGTTGCTATGTCGCATGCATCAACCGGGTAGGCAATGAAGACAGCTTCACCTACTGGGGAAATTCATCAGTCACCGGCCCTGACGGGTCAGTGGTAGCCGTCGCGCCGATGTTCAGCGAACACAGCCTCGACGCGACGATCGATTTTTCGACGGTCAAAAGAGTAAGGCTCCAGTCATCCCATTTTCTCGACGAAGACCTGAAGCTCTTCTCCGCCGAGCTCGACGGAGTGCTGGGAACGAAACGAAAAAGTTAACCGGACAGCCTCACTCCATCCTGAATCCCGATGGGGTCACGTTGACCCTGAACTGGCCCCTCATCCCATCTGCTGCCTTTGCAGCAACGTCGCCGTCATCGAACAGCGCGTAGACGGCAGAACCGCTCCCGGACAACGAAGCAAATAGCGCCCCGGCATCGAGCAGTCCGTCGCGAACAGTTCGTACAACCGGATAATGATCGAACACCACCGGCGCAAAATCGTTATCGAAAACATCAAGAACACTGATGTCACGGTCGTTACAAAGGCGTACTGTGAGCGTTTTCAGGTCAGGAACCGGTCGGTCGAAACGGGCATAGAAATTCCTGTAGGCCCAGGCTGTGGGAACCTGCACTTCGGGAAAAACGGTAACGACATGATAAGGCAGAGCCAAGGCAAGGTCTTCGAGCTCCTCGCCGATACCCGCCGCATAGGCAAGGCCTTTCATCTCGAGGAAATAGGGTACATCGGCACCAAGTTTTACAGCTAGCCGGTGCAGGTCAGGCGATGGGACGTCGAGATCCCAGAGAGTGCAGAGCGCATTCAGTGTCGCAGCCGCATCGCTGCTTCCACCTCCAAGGCCTGCACCGAAAGGCACCTGCTTTACGAGCCTGATAGAGGCACCGGACTTCACACCGGAAAAGTCCTGCAAAGCCTTTGCAGCCCGGATGCAAAGGTTCGTGTCATCGACGGGAAGGTCCAGGTTCGTACACTCCATGCCAATCTCATCCGAGATCGTGAAGTCAAGCGTATCGAACCAGTCGATCGGTGCGAACACTGTCTCAAGGGTATGGTATCCATCAGGACGACGACCGGTGATGAGCAGGCCAAGATTGATTTTAGCGCAGGCTTTAAGCGAGAGGTGACGCATAGAAAGCAATTGATTTTATCGTAAAATATTTCCCATATTCACTATAAGGCCAATCAGCAGAACTCCGTAACCGGTCTGCACTTATCCAACTATTGCCACAAAGAACCATGCAACAGGCACGCCAAACTCTGCTTATTATCGCCCTCCTCATCACAAGCCTGTTTTCTTCCGGCCAGAGGCTCACAGCCGTGGCCGCTGAGCCCTCGCACGCATCCGAGATCCTGCAATACGTGAGGGAAGATAAGGTTTATTTACTTGAAAAAATCCGACACCAGATAACAAAACCGTCTGAAAAAACAGTCGTTGATGCGCTTCTGTCCGAAGACGGCCCGAAAGCCGCAAGCCTTTATAAAAAACAGCTTGCCGAGTATCCTGATCCGTTGATCGACCCGATAAGCCGATCCAGGCTGGCAGCTTTCGAAAAAGCGGTGGCGACATCGGCAGCACCTCCTGTGATCCCATCGAAATATTCATCTGCCTCGAAACCAGCCCCGATAACCGCAGCAGCGAACCAGGCACCACCAACGGTAGTGAGCAAGCCCGATTCTGCATCCAGGAAGCTCCCCACTGCACCGTCATCCAGTCCCAAAAAGGCAATAACATCGGCAAGTAAACCCGATACTACAACCCGGACGACAACCCAGTCTGCTGCACCCAAAACCCAGCCAGCCGAAAAGCCGGTGACGGTTACAGCCAGGCCCCAGACCCAGCCGCCTTCAAAGCCTGCGTTTTCCGGAGGGTTCACCCTCCAGTTCGGGAGCTTCGACAGCGTCAACAACGCGAATCAGCTTGCTTCACAGCTTTCCACAAGCGCACCTGCAACGGTCCAGCAGATCAACGGAATCTACAAGGTCAGGCTGAAAAACCTCTTCGCAACCAGGGAGGAGGCTGTGGCATTCGCCAGAACGCTGCCTATCGAATCTTTCGTAATAACTATCCAGCCATGATGAGATTGTCCGATCTATTCGAGGACCTCATGAAATGAGCCGGATCATCGACTTTATTGGTCACTCACCCGCGATCCTTCAGCTCAGGGAGCTCGCGCAGCAGGTCGCAGTTACCGACGTGACAGTGCTTATAACCGGTGAAACCGGGTCGGGCAAGGAGGTGCTCGCACGCTTCATCCATGAACACAGCCGCCGGGCAGGGAAAAGCTTCATTCCGGTCAACTGCGGAGCAATTCCGTCAGGCATAATAGAATCCGAACTGTTTGGTCATGAGAAGGGCTCCTTCACCGGTGCCGTGCAGGCAAGGAAAGGTTATTTTGAAAGCGCCGACAAAGGATCCATATTCCTCGACGAAATTGGGGAGATGCCCCTCGAAACCCAGGTCAAGCTCCTTCGCGTCATCGAAACAAGCCAGTTCCAGAGGGTAGGCGCCTCGGAGACGATCAAGACTGACACGAGGATCATCGCCGCCACGAACAGGAATCTGCATCAAGCTGTCGCAGAGAAGAATTTCCGAGAAGACCTCTATTATCGGCTCAGAAGCGTCGAACTGCAGATCCCGCCGTTAAGGGAACGAGGAAGCGATATCCTGATCCTTGCGGAACAATTCGTCCACGAGTTCGAATGCAAGCATGGCATTGCGTTCGAAGGATTCAGCCCTGAATCCGGGGAATTCCTGCTGCGCTATCCCTGGCCAGGCAACGTCCGTGAACTGAGAAACCTGATCGAGTCACTGCTGATCCTCGAAAGAGGCAAAAAAATTACCCCGGACATCCTCGACAGGCACCTGGTGCAGAGAAGCCGCCACAAGAGCCTCGTGCACGACCCGGCCAGAACTGAAAAAAACGAGCTGAACCTCATTTACAGCAGCCTCATCCAGCTCAGGCAGGAGATAGGAGAGATCCGCCAGATGCTGCAGCAGGTGCTCATGTCTCGCCCGTCTGCATCACCGTTGCTCCTGCCGCCATACCCGGCAGAAAAACCAGTTCCGGTGACTGCGCCTGTTGAAGAACCGATGGTTCCACTCGAAGAAACGGAAAAAAGAAGCATTGCCGCTGCGCTCAAAAAGTTCGGAGGCAACAAGCGCAAAACAGCCCAGATGCTTGGCATCAACGAGCGGACGCTATACCGGAAAATCAAGGAATACAACCTTTAAGGCAGCTCGATTCATTGGGTGACTCAGTATTGCTTCTGAGACAATCGCTTTCTGTTTTTGGCATAAAATCGCAAGGACCAAAAGGATATCATTGGTTCCGGAAGAGAGGATAATGCGTCATGCTGACACAAAGGACTTCCTGCTATCTCTTTTTTCGCGCCAGAGAAACCGTAACAAGCAGACCTGCGATGGCGATGCAGATTTTCGGCAGGAGGTCCGGATGCGTGGTGTAGAACGTCAGTCGATCGTATAGCGGAACCTGTGCTGTCAGTACCGAGAGTTGCCACCATGGTGTTTCCGCATAACTCCGGCCACAGGAGTCGTAAAAGAGGGTGACGCCGGTGTTGGCGCAACGGGCCATCGCCCTGCGGTTCTCGATGCAGCGGAGCCTGCCGATAGACGCATGCTGCCATGGACCGTACGAAGTACCGTACCATCCGTCGTTGGTCACCAGCGTGAGGAATTGCGCTCCGCCCCTGACAAACTCCGACACCAGACCCGGAAAAATCGATTCATAACAGATGATATTTGCCATCCTGACCGGAACACCTTTCGAATTCCTGAAGGTCATGACCGTCGCCTCACGCCCCTTCTGCCAACTGGTTATACCGGAGAGCGAAAAGTTAAGCCTTTCCAGCCACGGAAAATATTCGGTATAGGGAACCCTTTCGCCGAAGGGCACCAGCCGCATTTTCCTGTAAATCTGCAGCTGGCTGATACTTGGCTGAAGCAGCATGGATGCATTGTAGGCCACGAAAGAGCGCCCTTGCGATGCTTCTTTACCACCGGCGACAGCTTCTCCGCCTGAGAGTCGCGCCACAGACAGGGGCTCCTCATCCGGAAATCCGGTCAGAAGAGGCGTATTCCACCGCTCGACCATTCGCCTTACCGAGTCCATATAGAGCTCATTTCCGGGATTGAGTATGTAAAATGGTATCGCGGTCTCGGGCCACATGATCAGCTCGGGGCGATCGTTTGCGAGCGACTGTCCGGTAAGGCTGTAAAGGCGGGAGATCGTTCGTTCAGGTCCGAGGCCCCCCCATTTTTCATGTGGATCGATATCTGGCTGTACGACGGCCACCCTGACGGTTGAGGTAACGGCACGCCGTCCGGAATCATCGAACACATGTTTAGCATAGAGCAGCGGTGCGGCCGTCATGACGGCCATGAACATGACGATGGCAATCTTCCTGACCGGCGGCTCCTGCCCCCTGATCAGAAGCACTGCAAGGACATTGAACGTCAGCAGCCAGAAACTGACGCCCCACACTCCTGTAATATCAGCATACTGAACCATCCAGAGAAGGTTGGCCTGGGTATTGCCGAGAGTCAGCCAACCAAGCGAGAAATCCTGCTGCATATACGCCCACTCCCAGCCAGTCCAGACGAACGGCAGCGAAAAAAGAGCAAAACGGAATCCTGCCCGTTTTTTTATATGATAGAAAGCCAACAGGGGAATTGTCGAAAAAAGCGACTGGACAAAAATGGTAAGAACACCTCCGACGAAGGTCGCCAGGCACACCCACCAGAGACTGATGAGGCAGAACAGAACCATCGCCGCCCAGACCTTTGTGAAAAAAGGAGCGAACCGATCTTCACCCTCCAGGGAGAGCAGAAGCGGCACCAATGCGACCCAGGTAACGGGTTCTAAATGGACGAAAGGCCACGTAGGAAAGGAGATACCGAGAAGAAGTCCGCTCAGAAGCGGCATAAATACCCGGATAAAAAAAGTAGGCTCAGCGGCCTGAAGAGTTCGATTCATGATGCAGACGATCGTCTGGCTGACCGGAAAAGGCTATGGGCTGGAGCTCCAGAACACTCATGAAAGGATATGTAACCTGAAAGTAATGAATGAAGATACAGTCCGGGAAGAGGCATATTTTCCTTTATTTATTAATATTTATTCTTTAAATTTCTTGCAAGCTGTTATTTAACAGGAAGCAACCGTGTGTTTTTCCTGAAAATACCATTTTAAACGCCACCAGAAAAAGGAGAATAATTATGGCTCTTTTCGGCTCAACTGACACGACGACCGCCCATTCCGATTACGAAATCGTTCTCGAAGGCGGTTCCAGCTCCTGGGGAAAGGTAAAAGCCCGGGCTAAGGTAAATGTGCCACCTGCCAGCCCATTGCTTCCTGCCGACTGCAATGTCAAGCTGAATGTCAAACCTCTCGACCCGGCAAAAGGTTTCGTCAGGATTTCGGCCGTGATCGAGTCGATCGTCGACAGCACCAAGAACAAACTGACCATTGAAGCCGACATCGCCAACGAAACCAAGGAAAGAAGGATTTCCGTTGGTGAAGGCACTGTTACCGTAGGCGATTTCAGCCATTCGTTCTCCTTCGAAGGCTCTGTCGTCAACATGTTCTACTACCGTTCCGACGCTGTCCGCCGCAATGTCCCGAACCCGATCTACATGCAGGGTCGCCAGTTCCATGACATCCTCATGAAAGTTCCCCTTGACAACAACGACCTCATCGACACCTGGGAAGGTACCGTCAAAGCCGTTCAGAGCACAGGCGCATTCAACGACTGGATCCGCGACTTCTGGTTTATCGGCCCCGCATTCACCGCACTGAACGAAGGCGGCCAGAGAATCTCGAGGATCGAGGTCAACAGCATCGGCACGCAGAGCGGCGAAAAAGGCCCGATCGGTGTATCAAGGTGGCGTTTCTCTCACGGCGGTTCAGGTATGGTTGACTCCATCTCCCGCTGGGCAGAACTGTTCCCGGCTGACAAACTCACCAGACCGGCATCTGTTGAAGCTGGCTTCCGTTCAGACTCCCAGGGTATCGAAGTCAAGGTTGACGGCGAGTTCCCCGGCGTTTCTGTCGATGCAGGCGGCGGTCTCCGCAGAATCCTCAACCACCCGCTCATTCCTCTGGTTCACCACGGTATGGTCGGCAAATTCAACGATTTCCGCGTCGACGCACAGCTCAAGGTCGTGCTTCCCAAAGGCTACAAAGTTCGCTATGCAGCTCCCCAGTTCCGTTCGCAGAACCTGGAAGAGTACCGCTGGAGCGGTGGTGCATACT
>Ga0326726_10000211_pt1 | contig 56277 bp, 40 predicted proteins | sample MHFenrmetagenome_2_FD_207603 | JGI IMG/M metagenome (GOLD analysis project Ga0326726, IMG submission 207603) | Lab enriched peat soil microbial communities from Michigan Hollow, Ithaca, NY, United States - MHF15MN | ecosystem: Environmental > Terrestrial > Soil > Wetlands > Peat | place: USA... | reverse complement strand
GTTTCATTATTGGATTTCAAGGTGACCGTGAAAGTTAAATCCTTTGTAAACTCCAATTGAACAGTGCCAAATTGGTCATGTGTTTTTACCCATGGATGTTTTGTAAGTATCTCCAAAGTAGAGGAAACTTGTACCTTTCCAGTCTGTTGGGCAGGTAGTAGCTTAACAAAACAAATAAGCACAATAGTCAAAAAAACAGTATTTTTCATTTGTTTATAATTATGGTTAATTAAATAAAAGCCATCTCAAAAGAATGCCGATCAAGCATTCCTCCTATCTCACGTCATATTTAATAAATTGAAATACACTTACTGTAAAAAAGAATAAAGCATAAAAACAAATCAATAAAAGATCGACCCAGTTATTGAATAATGTTTCTGTTATTGTGGGATAATTGTAATTTTGCAAAGTCGGGACCTCAATTTTTATCTTGTTAATATCCCCAAAATAGCCATAGCTTAAGGAACCCCCAATCCGATATTCTTTATAATCTTTGCGCATAGGGCCATAATACACTGATTCAGCATAATGAGTAAATTGATTAGCATTAGATTCGAGGTTTCTCAATTCTTCCAAACCTGTATGTGCAAAATCGCTTATCAAATATGTGTAGCAACCAATTGGACTTATTCTTGAAATGTTTTTCGATATATTTTGCTGAACAAGCTGTTGACTATGATAGTCCTTTTCAATTATATCAATCGCACTATTTTCCATTTCATCATATTTCCTCTTTACTTCTACAATCTTTTCGTCATAGACTCTAAGTCCTTCCTGGGATTCTGGATCATTCCCAATCGTCCAAAATTCTCTCGTTTCCACATTTATTCCCCTGTCACTCATAATGCTTTTCATAAGCTCTCCACGTGTTTTATCAAATTCTGCCCTTATTTCATCGCGTTTCATAGCCTTTTGCTTGTTTACAACCTCTTCTGTTTCAATCGGATAAATTATCTGGGCGATCATGGGACTGACTTTGGGAATTATTATAGCTATCAGCACCCATAGCAACAGCGACGCAGTAATAGATGCACCGGAGTTCCTGGTTTTAATTGACAGTAATATCCCCATATTAAAAAGGATAAAAAGAAAAAGCAGACTTATTACCATAATTACAAGAAATGGGACCAAATAGCTTCCCGATAAAATTGGTACCGAGGTTGTTAATGTAAGTAATACCAATCCGGAAATAACACCAACCAAAAATGAAACCAGAAATACTGTATAGCTGCCGGCAATTTTTGCAAAGATGATTTTCCACCGTGGTACTGCATTTGCCACAATAAGCCTGAGCGTGCCATTTTCCTTTTCGCCGGTAATGCTGTTAAAAGTAATCATAAAAGCCAACAACGAAAGGATGATAGTGATGATGAAGTAGAAGTCGATTTTGCCAAAAAGCAAGGCTATTGGGTTGTTTATTCCAAAGTCATTTTCTGCGTGCCATATGCCCCGGGAATCGGTAGTGATTTTATCCGGAAGGTACTCTGATAAGCCACTTGAAAAAATGCTGAGCGGAGAGGGGGGAATATATCCTTCGGAAATAAATTCCATGCGCTTATTATCTTTGTTGCGCTGCTCATACATCTGTTTGGCATCTTTATAGGCAGCTTTATTTTGCTCATACTCCTTTGTAGATACATATAATCCAAGGGGAATTAACAGTACACAAATTATCAGGACAAATAACGAACGTGTGTTTGTAATAATTTCCTGTATCTCCTTAATTATTAGGTGTCTGAGCATATGAGTATTTTATTTATTTTTCTCTATTCATTCATCTATATCTATCGTTTGCTCATTTTGATCCCAAACACTACAATCCCCACCAATACCCCTACTAAAAGCAGTACCAGCATAATGGTGCCAAATATTGGGGTCCGGGCTTCCACCTGGATACGAACAGTTTTGTCCTCAGTTTCCACTGTACGGTTATTGGCAGTGGCCTGTGTTTTGATCTTCAATTCCTGAGCGCCGACATTCACATCATTCGGTGGCAGTATGCTCAGCATTACTTCCTGTTCCTTGCCGGGAGCCAGGGTGGCAATCACATCCGGCACAATAACCGTCTTCCAGTTAAGCGGGTTTTCGGTTGTAATTTTGATATTATCGAGGATGCGTGTTCCGTCGTTCATCACAGTAATTTTCATCGAAAGACTATCGCCGGTTTTAATTTCATGATAAAGCGAGGGGGCTTTTACCGTAATACGGCCAACACCCTTGGGTATAAGTTCCAGCTTGATTTTACCCGCCTGAATCTGATCGATTTCTTTTTGGGTCATATTACGGATATCTGCCAGTTTGTTGTATTCTGCATCGTTCAGAACGATTACATAGAAATCGAGGGGGTTGTCAATCTTTATGTCATCGTCTTCGCGGTCGGGTAAATAAACTTTCAGGGAAAGTTTTCGGATATTCACTCCCTGGTTGAATTTAAGCTGTGACAAACGGGCGTTATTGTCGGTGTCATAAAGATCGTATGATACCTGTCGGGGCAGATTAACCACCATGAACCTGTATACATCGTCGGACGAAGAGAAACGTTCCAGACTTAGATCATACGAAGCGGATGAACCCAAATCAGTTTCCTGGGCAAACTGCGATGAATTGATGGCTACCATGTTCGCAGAAGCGTCTTTTTCAAGATAAATGTTCTTTGTATCTTTCTTTCCGTTGTAGTTTAACACAACCTGCACGCTTTCGGCATCGCGCAACAGGTTAAAATCCACCATCGCCGTCGCGCCGTTGTCGATATAGGGAATACGTATTTCATAAGGCGATCCAATTATTGTGTTATCAGTAATATTGTTGATGGATACAAAAATATTATACACCTTAGCATTTCGCATTTCAGGAGTAAACACATCAAAATGTTGTTCGAACTGACTGATGTAATCCTGGTTTCCTTCTGTGGAACTTCGAAGGGTCAATTTTACTCGTTTTTCAGCTTTATTGTTTTGATATTTCACAGCCTTTTCTATAATAATATACGATTGCTGTGAAATTAGTTTCAGTATGAGCTTCTGGTAATCTACTTCTTTCGACAAGTATTCATTTTTGGAGTTATTGAACTCAGCCAGCGAAATGGCTTTCTGGTCGTAAAGTTCTTTATCATTATCGTATTTCTGTTGGGCAATTTCGTATGCGGCACGAGCTTTTTTCAGATCGAGGGCTATACCGGCCTGGTCTTCCTGGGAGTGTCCGGGAATTTGTATAAAAAAAAAGCAAATAATAAAAAAGAAAAGTTGTTTCATTATTTTTAAGATTTGATTATTCTTATAAACTCTTACAGGAGTTCAAAATCCTGTCAGCGTTGAGATGATTGCGAAACCATATAACTCCTATTATTCTCAAAATCCCACATCGTCTTCCGTTTTAAATTATTTACTGAAAGCTGGTAACCGATAAATGCATCAAGATAATCCAATTGAATAGTGGCAAGTCTTTCCTGTTCTATTGTGAGGTCCTGGTTTGAAATATCACCATTTTCGAAACGCATTTGGCTTATATGGTAGGTTTGCCGGGCCAGATCGAGATTTTTTTGGTGAATATTGAGCTGTTCTGACGATTCGTTTACTGACCGTATGATTTCGCGAACTTCCCTGCGGATAGTTATTTCCTGGTTCTCTTTATAAAGTTCTTTCGATTGGAGATTCAACTTTGCCTGCTTTACTTTCGAAGAGCCCCTTCCCCAATCGTAAATTGGCAACGAAAAGCTGAGAGCGATTCCCCGGTTAGGTGGACGGTTTCGGATATTGTCGAAGGACGATTGGACTAATTGTGTAGTTGTTCCTGCCCCAAGCGTACTGATACCTGTTAGGTCGTAATATGCAGAAATATTCCCCTGAAATTCCCGTACTCGCCTGGCTCTGTCAACTTCAATTTTCAGAAGGTTCAAATCCATCTCTGTTTCCTTTATTTCGAGCCTGTTCTTTAGGGCTTCATCAGTGGCCCTTTGTTCATCAATCAGAATAGGTTTATACTCAAGATTAGTTACAATCCCTATTTTACGATTGAGATCGAGGCCTATCAGTTGCTTAAACAGATCTTCTTCGTTTTGCATCTGGTTAATGGCTTTAAGATAGGCTGCTTTATTCTGCGCTACTGAAACTTCAGCGCTCATCACATCGCCCTGGGCCATTCGTCCACCTTCCGATTTTAACTTGGCTATACGGAATGATTCTTGTGAGTTTGTAAGTTTCTCCAAGGCTATCTCCACTTGTTTCTTACTGCGATATAGTGCATAAAATTCCTGGGTAACATCATACACAATGTCCATTTGTGCGCGGGTATAGTAATGTTCCGATTTCTGGTAGTTATATTCAGCCTCGCGTAAGTTCTCCCGCAATTTGTTTTTAGTGAATATTGGTTGGGTAAAATATAACGAAAACTGACTATTAAACATATCGGTTTTTAATGTACTATTATCACTTGCGAGCACTGTAGTAAAATTCCGGCGAAATGGGTTTGTGGATAAGGATAAATTTCCACCGGTTGGTAAAACATATGTAAAACTTAAGTTTCCACCAACCTGCAAAGATCCGTTAGAATTGTAAACAGGTAAACCATTAGCCTGTTCTATTTCTGTAACCGATTCGCGCCACAAAGGTGCATCTAAGTTCAGATCGAGCCGTGGTTTAAACATTGCCTTATAGTAGCTGAAATAATATTGCATAGCTTGTTTATCAATCTCAAACGAACGAGTTGAATAGCTTTCGCCTAAAGCAATTTCAATAGCGCTGGTGCAGGTAAGATAGAGAGTATCCTGCGACTTTGCCACCCCTGATAACATTAATAATCCTAAGACCAGAAACTTCAAACCTCTCACTATTATTTTTCTTAAAGATGCAAACTCATTAATTAAAGGTTGTTTTACAATACTTATGCCAAAAGAGTTAAAGTACATATAATCAAATTAATATAATGATGAAGTTAAATTCTAAAAACGTTTTGAATGGGTAATTACCATAAATATTGAGTAATTGTTTACCCATAACCTATTTAGTTTATTTGGGAAAGAAGAATTCATTTCTTACTTTTAGGTTTCATAATAAGTTTGTTATGTTTTTCAAACAAGGTAACGATGACTTAAACCAAAATTTCAAAAGGTTTTTGTCTGAAATGAATGAATCGTTTTCGATTATTACTGATCTGGAACAGCTTAAAGACAACTTTTCGTCCAGAATAAAGGAATTGTTGAAAACCGATCATATCTATATTCTAATGCTAAACCCAGATTTAAACAGGTATTTAACGGTTGAAAATATTACCAGCAATTCTCGATACGACGAACTTCTATATTTTAACACTTCAGATAAATTAGTTTTTTGGCTTTCTGTAAATAAAACTTTTCTTAACATAAATCAAGATCCACAGGTGTTTGCTTTTTTTACCAGACGAGAACAGGAATTGCTCAAGCTGAGAAAGATTTCGTTAATTTATCCGTTTATAGTAATGAACCAGGTACGTGGAATGGTCTGTATTGGTAGTAAAGAAAACAATGTCCCTTTTGACATTAATGAGTTACAATATTTAAAAATATTTCTCGATCAGGCGGGTTTTGCCTTTGAGAATGCATTGCTTTACCAGGCACAGAAAGAGCGTACCAGGAAAATGTACCGGGCCGACCGTCTAGCTACCCTTGGGGAACTATCTGCGGGTGCTGCACATGAAATCCGCAATCCTCTTACTTCTATTCGCAGTTCTATCCAGTTTTTAAAAAGAAAGTTGAATGACCCAACAGATATAGAGATGGCAAACGATCTTATTTCTGAAGTCGACCGTATTAATGAGATTATTGAAGGGATGCTATCCTTTGCCAAGCCACAACCTTTGAAGAAAGAAAATACGCAATTAAAAACTATTCTTTTACAAACTGTTCAATTAGTCTCAAATACTGCACGAAAAAAAGAAATTGATATATGCCTTAATTATCAGGCAGGCAGGGAAGACATATTTGCAGATCCCAGCCAGTTAAAACAGTTGTTTCTCAATATTATTATGAATGCCATTCAGGCCATTGAAAGTGTACCTGGCAAAATTGAAATTAATGTTATTTTCTCTGAAGGAAAAAATAAATATATTCCGGTATATTTAATTGAGTTTATTGATAATGGGGAAGGGATATCTAATGAGAACATAGATAAGATTTTCGATCCTTTTTATACCACCAAAAACGAAGGTACAGGTCTGGGCTTGTCTATTTCGTATGGTATTATTAATCAACATGACGGTGACATAGAATTTTTCAGCGAACCTGGTAAAGGAACCAAAGTAAAAATTAGAATTCCTTTGAAATAATTTGCCAGGCGAAGCCAATAATGAATGAAATCATCAGATGTTTATGAAGAATCCACAGATATTAATTGTTGACGACGAAGAAAAAATCAGAAAGGTGCTTACCCGTTTGCTCGAAGACGAAGATTATCGTGTGAATTCAGTTGAAAACGGGCAAAAAGCCATAGCCATTTTACAATCTTATAAGCCTGATGTAGTTTTAATGGATCAAAACATGCCCGGACTTAATGGGATTGACACACTGGTAACTATAAAAGAAAAAAATCCATTCTTAACCGTTATTATTATTACTGCCCACGGTGAGGTCTCTCTTGCTGTAGATGCCATAAAGAAAGGCGCTTATGATTATCTCGAAAAACCTTTCGACAATGATAAACTCCTATTATTAATAAAACGTGCAATAGATCATCAACGACTTACAGTTGAAATATCAGACCTTAAACGAAAGCTTTCTGAACAGAAGTCGTTCGAATCTATTATTGGTACGGATAAAAAAATGAAAAAGGTAATTGAACAGGCCAAATGTGTAGCCGATACAGATACTACAGTGCTTATTCAAGGCGAAAGCGGAGTGGGAAAAGAAATAATTGCAAATGCCATACATCAAACAAGCCGGCGAAAAGAAGGACCATTTGTCGCCGTAAACTGTGGTGCTATTCCATTAAGTCTTATTGAGAGTGAATTGTTTGGCCACGAGAAAGGGTCGTTTACAGATGCTAAGGAAACAAAGCCTGGAAAATTTGAACAGGCCAATGGAGGTACTTTGTTTCTTGATGAACTGGGAGAATTGCCGCTCGATGCACAGGTAAAATTATTAAGGGTTTTGGAAGATAAAAAAATAACAAGAGTAGGAGGCATAAAACCTATTCCTGTAAATGTAAGGATCCTGTCGGCAACCAATAATAATCTTGAGGAGAGAGTCCAAAAGGGTAGTTTTCGTCTCGATCTTTATTACCGGTTAAATATCTTCCCGATTCAAATTCCTCCTTTACGCGAAAGGAAGGAAGATATACCCCTATTTATCGAGTATTTCATAAATATGTTCAATAGGGAATTAGGTCTCCATGTTAAAAATATGTCCAGAGAGGCTGTTGACCAATTACTAAATTATAATTGGCCCGGGAATATCAGGGATTTGCAGAATGCCATACAAAGCGCTATGATTCTGTGCAAAGAAGGAACAATAACCCGCGAACATCTGCCGATGAGAATTAAGGGATATCCTGTAATAGACGGAACTAAGCTTGAATTTGATTCCGGGTTGGATGAAAACTTGAAATCCATTAATTCGAAACTTGAAAAGGAACTAATTATAGAAGCCCTGAATAGATGTAATTATAACCGCACTGAGGCTGCCAATCTTTTAAAAGTAAGCAGAAAAACTTTATTTAATAAAATGAAACACTATAATTTATAACAGATTGATTTGAATATTAATAAATCAAATTTAATTAATACTTCTTTGGCAAAGTTTGATAATTTAGTCAAAAATCAACAACTATTTTTGACTACATTCTCATGACATAACTTAACAACAAGCGTGTAACTTGGGTGGAAAAGCCAGTAGCCTTGACCACATTTGGCTGGAGTAAATTGACCATCTCTTGCAGGAGTTAAGAGCTTGTTGTTTAGTTATATAAGTTAAATGTAATCTGACCGGCTAAATATGGTCAATACTTCAGGCTTTTGCACAATTCCAATAAATCTTATTATTCCCTATATTTTATTTACAGTGCTTTAATTCATAAATTTGCAGTTTAAAGATTAAATAAGAATTTCATTGAAATCATTCCCCGACGATCTGAAACTTGTTGAAATGCTTCAAAAAGGCAATGTGGAAGCCTTCGACTTGATATATGAAAAGTATTCAATGAAACTTTACATATTCGGATTGAAATACCTCAGATCGTCAGCCGAAGCTGAAGAACTGGTCCAAGCTGTTTTCCTAAAGGTATGGGAAAACCATAAGAGCCTGAAGAAAGAGTCATCCTTCAAATCATATCTTTATACTATTACATATAATGATATATGCAAACTATTTCGAGAAAGGAATTACCATCAAAAATTCATTATGGATGCACTGGCTGAAAATCCTCAGTCTTCATTTGACATAGGAAATAGTATTGATTATAAGTCAGTCCTTGATCGGGTACAACAAATAATTGATAAACTACCTGATAGACAAAGAACCATTTTTCTGAAAAGCAGGATGGAAAACAAATCAACAAAGGAAATTGCCGAAGAACTAGATCTTTCGCCAGGTACTGTCGACAATTACATTTCTGAGGCTCTGAAATTTATTCGAAACAAATTTCACAACCGAAATTTTTCTTTGCTACTTTTCTTTTCTCTTTTTTTAATCTGAAGATAGTTCCATGAAAATCTGAAATCAATAAGGGTCTGTTTCAGATTGTTTGAAAATCAATTTATTTATTGCTATTTGAAGGCTTTTTGATACTCATTGAAACGATTATTTGATCTGCCTATTCATTCAATCATTGTATTTACTAGATATTGCACAATAACAAAAATTAAATACTTAAGATTCTATATATGTGATAAAACTGAATATTTTATATGAGATTCTTCTTTGTTGTGGATATTACAATCATAAAGAGATAAATTCAATTTTGCGTGACTCTTAAAAATTACCAAATTGAAAGAATACGATTCTGAAAAGATAGAACGCTATATTAAAGGAGTAGCGGATGACAGCGAAAAGGCATATATGGATTCCTTATTTTTAAAAGGGGAAAATAACCTTTACCTCCGTAACTGCCTTAACAAGGACTGGGATCATATCCTTAGTGAATCCTCATCTGATGAAGTTAACTTGATCCATTTACTTGATCGGATTCATCATACCATTCGCAAGAATGAGAATCAGAAAGAACAAAAACCTCTTAGCAGGTTTATAGCTGTTTACATGAGAGCCGCTGCAATTTTAATTCTCCCCCTGCTAATTGCAGGTGGCTTGATTTACAACTATTTGTCTGATAAATATCAAACAATAAACGATCATGAGGCTACCTCAGTGATATATGCACCTCTGGGTTCACGTGTCACTTTTAACCTTCCCGATGGTACAACGGGGAAACTTAATAGTGGTTCACATCTCACCTATTCAGTTCCATTTAGTAAAAACCGACATGTAAAACTCGAAGGTGAAGCGTGGTTTGAAGTGAGCCATGATGAAAATCATCCATTTGAAATCAGCACAGGCACTTCGACTATAAAAGTGCTTGGCACAAGTTTCAATGTGAGTGCTTACCCTGCAGAGAATTATGTTGAGGTAGTACTTCTGCATGGGGAAGTGGAATTTCTGAATAGACGTACTAATGAAAAAATCACGATCCTCCCATCGGAAAGGTTAGTTTTTCAAAACGGGAATATAAGTAAATCGGTAATTGATCCATTAAAATACAATGCTTGGAAAGATGGCAAGCTTGTTTTCAGGGGTGACCCAATGGTTGAAGTTGCAAGACGTATTGAAAGATGGTATAATGTAAAGATTGAATTGGGTGACAAGGAACTTGAAAAATATTCCTTCCGTGCAACTTTCCAGGATGACAAACTTGAAGATGTGTTACGTTACTTAAGTTTAACGTCTCCTATTAATTATAAAATAACGCCAAGAGAACAAATGCCAGATGGTACTTTAAATAAAGAAAAAGTGACCATATTTTTAAAAAAATGATGATACAACCTTAAAACCTAAATGCTATGGAAACAATCAACGCTCCTTAAAAGTCGGGATAACAAAAAAAGGAAATCGCGCTAACGATTTCCTTAAAAAATATCATTTTGACATTTTTTAACTTAAACATTACAAATTTATGAAAAAAAACAAACCTTTTAGGGAATTGTTTTATCATTCTCTAAAGAAAACTCTAAAAATTATGCGTATTGTGCCGTTTCTGTTGATACTTGGAATCCTTCAAGCACATGCTATAGATACTTACTCTCAAAAAACGAAGCTATCCCTGGACTTTTCTAATGCGAAGCTAAGTACAGTTCTAGATAAGATTGAAGCGGAAAGTGATTTTTACTTCCTTTATAACGAGAAACTTCTTGATACGGAACGTGAAGTAACAATCAATGAAAAGAATCAATTAATCGATGAAATTCTTAAAGAATTATTTTCAGACACTGAAGTAGAATATACTATTATTGACCGCAAAATCATTCTTGCTCCAAAGTATCTGACTGAAGCACCAGAACAACAGCAGAATGTAATTTCTGGAACCGTAAGTGATGCATCAAATGGAGAACCCATGCCAGGAGTAAACATTGTCATAAAAGGCACAACTATTGGTGTACTTACAGATAATAAGGGTCAATATTCAATTACTGTTCCTAATCCTAATGCCAAGCTGTCATTTTCATTTGTTGGTTATGTTACCCAAGAAATATCATTTACCGGCCAAAAGGTCATTAATATAATAATGGTTGCAAATGTATCAGCTTTGGAGGAGGTTGTGGTTATAGGCTATGGTACTATTAAAAGAAATGATCTAACAGGATCAATTTCAAGTGTAAAAAGTAGTGATATATCAGCTTTCCCAAAGAATAACCTTAGTCAGGCTTTACAAGGTCTCGCTTCCGGGGTTAATGTTCAACAGAATTCAGGCCAACCGGGTGCTGGAATACAAATTCGTATAAGGGGAACTAATTCCATACAAGGAAGTAATGAACCTCTCTGGATTATAGATGGTTTTCCAGGTGAGCAAGCTCTTTTAAATTCAGCGGACATTGAATCTATTGAGATATTAAAAGATGCTTCGGCAACCGCAATCTATGGATCAAGAGGAGCTAATGGGGTAATTATTGTCACTACCAAGCGGGGTAAAGAAGGAGTTACCAGGGTTGATTACTCAGGTAGTTACAGTATTCAAACCATAGCTAAAAAACTGGATTTTATGAACGCTTCTGAGTATGCACAACTTTATAATATTTATACAAAGGGAAAAACGGGAACTGAGTATTTCACTCAGGATCAAATTAATAACTTTGGAAAAGGGACAGATTGGCAAGACATAATTTTCCGGAGGGCTCCAATAAACGACCATTCTTTAAACATATCCGGAGGAAATGCTAAAACAAAATTCTCTGTTGGGGCAAGTGTATTAGATCAAGCAGGTATAATTCAGAGCTCTGATTACCGCAGACTAGTATTAAGAGCTAACATTGACCATGATATTAGTAATAAGTTTTCAGTTTCTTTTAATGCCATATTGAACCGTATAGATCAAAAAACAATTGATGAAACAAGTGTAACACGAAATGCTCTAGAGGCTCCACCAACTGTAGGGCCATATCTTGACAATGGTAATTACCGTTTGTTAAATACAGTTTACCCATTTAGTCCTGACGATCTTGGAAATCCAGTAGCTTATTTTAATGAAGTATCTAACAAGAGCTACTCAAATAATGTGATGACTAATCTTGCATTCATCATAAAACCAATAAAGGATCTATCAATAAGGATATCTGGGAATGTTTCAAATATTGATTATCGTTCAGACAATTATACAAGTACAAAGATGCCTCAGACAAATTCTTCTGCATCAATTGGCACTAGCAACTCCCTTCATATAAATTTTGATAATATAATTACATATAACAAAACATTTAATACAAACCACAATTTTATATTTACTGGGGCAGCAACTTATGAAAGTTATGTTTATAAAAATGTTGGCGCTTCTGGGACAGGATTTCTTAGCGACGTGACTGAAACATATAATATAGGTTCGGCTACTACCATTGGAGTCCCTTATTCTTCTTATTCCGCTTGGACACTATTATCATATTTAGGTCGCATAAACTATTCATATAAAAGTAAGTACTTAGTGACTGCGACAATGAGATCTGATGGGTCATCCCGCTATAGCAAAAATAATAAATGGGGATTTTTCCCCTCAGGTGCCATAGCCTGGAAGTTTTCAGAAGAAGAATTCATGAGATCTCTTACTTTTATATCTGATGGAAAAGTTAGAGTGGGATATGGTGAAACAGGTAGCACAGCTATTAATCCTTATTACACGCTCGATATGTTATCATCTGGTAAAGTATGCCTTGCAGATAAGCTATATACCTTTTTTGCTCCTGGGACCCGTTTACCTGCTGACTTGAAATGGGAAACCACATCACAATTTGATGTCGGACTTGATCTTGGCATATTAAAAAATCGTCTCAGATTAACAGTAGATTACTACATAAAAAATACACGTGATCTGTTAAATACTGTGCAACTGCCTCGTTCACTTGGTTATGTTACCACAATAGAGAATATAGGTAAGATTCAGAATAAAGGGATTGAATTTCAATTTGATGCAACAATATTTGATAGAGATTTTAAATGGGATGTTTCTGGTAATATCTCTTTTAATAAAAACAAAATTATATCTCTTTATGGCGGTCAAGATATCAAAGGATCAATCTATTCTGTAACTGTTGATAACAGCTTTGTCAACCTTCTCCACGAAGGGAAACCCTTAGGCGCTTTTGTTGGATACTCATATAAAGGTCTTGATGAAACTGGGCATTATACTTACAATGATATTAATGATGACGGTAAACTAACAGATGCAGATCGAACTTGGATTGGAGATCCTAATCCTGATTTTATTTATGGCCTTAATTCTAAGATGTCCTGGAAAAACTTCAATCTGAGCTTTTTTATACAAGGCTCACAGGGTAATGACATTCTTGGATTGACTTACATCCATCAGAATTATCTCTATTACCAGGGATATAATACTCTAAAAGAGGTCCTTTATGATCACTGGACTCCGGAAAACCCTAATGCAAAATTCCCTACTATTGATTATAATATGTCTACAAAATACTCTGATCAATTTGTTTTCGATGGATCTTATTTACGATTTAAGAATATCGAATTGGGATATTATATACCCTTTAAAAACTCAAGTGTTAGTTGGATTAAAGCAGCCTATATTTATGCTAGCGGCCAAAATTTAATAACCATCACAAGTTATCCCTGGTGGGATCCAGAAGTTAATTCCATGGGTGGCAGTAATTCAGTTAACCAAGGAATAGACTACTACTCATATCCTTCAGCCAAAGGATATACTTTTGGGATTAAATTATCATTTTAAAAAAAATGCTATGAAAAAAATAATATTATTAACTGCCGTCTTAATTCCCTTAATAGCTTGTAATGACTTGTTGGAAGAAAATCCAAAATCTATTGCAAGCGAAACATTTTACAACACAGTTGCAGAGGTTGAATCAGCTGTAAATGCTATATACTATCCAGTAGGTGTATCACAGTTAACAAATGAAATTAACTTGGTGGAGGCTCTTGCAGACTATGAATATGGAAAGGGATCATTATCATATATAAATGACTACATAGGTTTTAGCTCCGCTAATGTCACTAATATGGGCTATTTATGGGAAGCTTACTATTTGATGATTCGAAATGCAAACTTGGTTATATTAAATACACCAAATGGTACAAGTACGACAGAAGCTCAAAAGAGTCAATACACGGCAGAAGCTAAATTCTTAAGAGCACTTGCATATTTTCACTTGGTTAGACTTTGGGGAGGAGTTCCGCTTCGTACAGAAGAAACCATGAAGGTTATTGATTTAGTAAGAAGTCCAGTAAACGATGTCTACAATTTTATCATAAATGATTTGTCATTTGCTGAAATAAATTTGCCAGATAATCCCAGGTTGATAGGTACTCCTTCAAAATGGGCTGCTAAAACATTGTTAGCAGATGTATATCTCACCCAAGAAAATTGGGTAAAAGCACGGGATAAAGCTGGTGAAGTTATTACCTCAGGTAAATACTCTTTAGTTGGAATAAAAACGACAAGTGATTTTAAAAATATTTTCGGACCAGATCTTGTTACTAGTTCAGAAGAAATATTTTACTTTAAATATAGTCGTGAATATGGTAATGGCTTCTTGAATTTCTTACATTATCCTTCAGATGGCTATAAACCTTACGGAGCAAATTATTTCGCTCATTATACATTAGCAGGGAATCTTTTTTATAAAAATTGGGATAATAATGATTTGCGTAAACAAAACAATTTTTACCTATGGGATATTGCTTTAGGTAATGATACATATTTATTTAAAAAGTGGATTGATCCACAGGGTTTCAATAATGCATCAAATGATTGGCCTATCTATCGATATCCCGAGGTGCTGTTGATATATGCCGAAGCCGATAATAGAGTGAATAAAAATCCTACCACCACGGCAGTTGAATATTTAAACATGGTGCATCGCAGAGGTTATGGTTATGATCCTAAGGTCCCTTCCCCTGTTGATTTTAAAATTGAGGATTATAATGAAGATTCATTCTTTAAATTAGTTTTACAAGAAAAAGGTTATGAAACATTTGATGAAGCTAAGCGTTGGTTTGATCTTCTAAGGACACATAAAGCAGCAGAAGTTATTAAAGAAACATTCAATAAAGACATGGTAACAAGCATGCTTCTGTGGCCTATCCCTGTAGGAGAGACAAGTTATAATAAACTAATTGGACCCAATAATCCGGGATATTGATTCCAATCATTGTAACCCTGGTAAACAATCAGGGTTACATTTATTTTATTATGGCTTGTTTCTTCATAAAAGAACGAGTAATCTACTTGTGATTGCACTCAAATCTAGTTTTACATATTGTGACAACTCTTAGGTTGAACTGGAACTTTTTGATCATCCTTAGGGGCATCATTTAAAGATTATAGTATAATGAAAAGTTTTTTGTTAATCGGAATATTTTTAATATTCCCAACACAAGGTGTGAAATTCCATGATATTTTATTTGAAGCTGACAAAATATATTCTCCTGAACTTAGCATAAAAGTGTCACCTTTATCCCAAAATCTTTCAAAATGCATGAATCAGGCATGGGATGTTTCATGGAAACGCTTCTACAATGCAAAAACCCAGCTATTTTATGATTATCTAATTAGCTATAAGCCTGGACTAGAACTGTCTCATCTGCCGACAGCCAAAGAGGTTTCACAGGAATATCCCAATAGTTATGGATATGGTACCGGCATGGAAGATTGTATGATCTCTGCAGGAGTTATGCTGTGTATGATCGTTGACAGATATGCGGTCACTAAGGATGAAAAGCTTAAAAAATACGCTTATTTAGTTTTTCAGGGAATTAAACGGTGTGCAACAGTTCACGGTATTCCAGGTTTTTTGGCTCGAGGTGTTTGTGTCGAGGATCAGAAAAGCATTTACATAGGATCCTCCAGGGACCAGTATACTCATGCTGTACATGGACTTTGGTATTACTTTAACAGTCCTCTTTGTAATTCTGAGACAAAGATAGAGATAGGGAAAATACTTTCAGCTATAGCTGATAGGATGAAGCAAAATGTGACTCCAGAAAATGATTATGACTTCCTAAGAGCCGATGGATCACGTGATCCTCGTGGAATTTCAAGAATGTGGAATGTAAAAGGACACGAAGTGGCACGCTTACCAATGATCTATGCTGCCGCTTGGCAAAGTACAGGTAAGATAGAGTATTATAAACTCTATCGGAAGTACATAAAACAAGCTGTCGAGCTGTCATTTGATATAGAAGATAGAACAACTACCTATGCTTTATTACAAATGCAATGTTCTTTCGAGCTTCTGAAGTCGCTTGAGCAGGATCCTGACCTAAAAAAGCAAATGAATAAAATTATGACCATGGTCTCTCAACGCGCTTATAATCGTGCTATTAATGCTAATAATGATGCTTCTACCCTCGATTTAAAGACGATTACCTCTGATTGGAGAAATGGTGTTGGTATCTCGACAGGTAGCGAATATCGTAAGATCTGGTATTGTGTACGTGAGAGTGGTGAAGCAGCATTAACTCAGCTCATGGATTTGAATGACGCTTTTTCTGAAGAACAGAAATCACTTCTAATACAAGCAATTACACGGTTGGACTACAAACATGTTTCCACATCTGGCATTTTCTATCTTCAGGGTGCTTATTGGAAAGCGCTTAGACAAACAATTCTCAAGTAAAAGAGCTTGTTTCAAAAAAGGTTAAAATTGACTTTGGTTTGTAAATGCTATAATTTGCTAGTAATTAGTTTTGTAGACCGAACATAATGAAAGTATTTGATGATTGAGTCTAAATTTGTCATTTAGTACACTTTTAATAAAGGTTATTAATAGATATTTCCCTCAATAACACATTGTTAAGAGGGGTTTTTAGTACCCTTGACCGACCTTTTTTCCGAACCTTTATTGCGGGATTTAGATTTAATTTGGCGTGCTGATTCGAGGATTAGTGCAAAAGCCAGACCTGTTGACCACATTCAGCCAGTCAGATAGCATTAATAATACTAATCTGAACATCAATGGTTTAACTCCGGTCAGAGATGGTCAAGATATACCGGCGAAAGGTGGTCAGGGCCACCGGTTTTTCCAACCTATCAAATTTACCAAAAAAGAGCAATTTCTTCCCACTTATTGACTTTCTTATACTCTTTGAAAATACATTTCGTTGATAATAAATAACTTACAATTCTATTTAAAATATAAATAGTTATAAGCCTTTTAGTTCTCATAATAATAAACTCATATTTTACCCTGGTTTTGAAAGCACAAAGAATAGGAGCTTCCTCCTTGATATTCTCAGCTTCTAACTTGACAATGCTTTTTTGCTTTTAGTTAAACTAAGTTATAATTTTGGTAGGAATGTTTGGCAAATAGAAAAAACACAATTTGAGGCTATAAGAAGTTTTTATTATCTTATTACTTTATCAAGGTTAGACTTAAAAATATTTATCATGTAAACTAGTTAATTACACCTATAAAATGACAATTATGGACGAAATAACAGACAAAGAAAATCCAGAAAATCCCAAATCCGAACCAACCACTCCAAATGGTTTTGGAAAGGGAGTTAATGATTATTTAAATCATCATATAACAGTAGCAGATGCAAAAGCAGGAGCTTTACTTGTAGCGAACTTTGTGTTACTAGGTGGACTTATTAATCTTAAAATATGTTGCAGCAATTTAGTTCTGTTTATCCTTACTGGTGCGGTTTCAATTTTTTCAATCATCTTTTGTTGTGTCGTAATATATCCCAGGCTTACAAAATCAGAAAAAGGACTAATCTTTTGGGAAAATATTAAAAGCTATGCTAGCCTCGATGAATATTTAATTGAGACTGCCAAACTTAACCACAAACTACTAGAAGAAGAATATGCGAAACAAAATTGGCATATTAGTAAGGTCCTTTCCACCAAAAACAAAAATGTTCGTGTTGCGGTTTTGACATTTTGTTTTTCTTTAACTCTTATAGTAATTACCTATCTTATAACCTCTTTTTGATATGCCACAATGGAATAAAGACTATCTCAAAACATTAAGTGACAAGTTTCATTCACTCACTGAAGGCATTGACGATAGAATTGAAAGAGTTATTGACGGAAGAGTTTCTCCAGCACTTGACGATATAGTAATTGGTTCTGGTAGAAAGATGAGGGCAGCTTCGTTGTTCTTTGATATCAGAGATTTCAGCAATAGAACTGGTTCTGCTGATTTAAACTCATTAAAGCAAACATTAATGATGTTAGACTGTGTAATCCCCATTGTAATGCAAATTGTTTACGACTTTGATGGGTATGTTGAAAAAAATACTGGTGATGGAATAATGGCAATAATTGGAGCAGAGCAAGATGATAAAATTGCAGCAAATAATGCACTGAATACTGCAACAATTATATTTTATGTATTAAAAACCATAATAAATCCATTCCTTGATCAACAAGGAATTGCACCTGTAAATGCAAGAATTGGCATCGACCTTGGTACAATTTTAATTGCAAGAGTTGGTCTTCCCACTGGGACTGCAAAACATCAAAGAAATTTTTTGACTGCTGTTGGACCTTCATCAAATCTAGCTTGTAAAATTCAACATTTATCTGAAACAAATGAAATTTGGACTGGAGATTTAATTTATCAACATGCAACAGACTGGAGAAAAGGGTTTTTTAAAAGCAAAACACCGACTAACTGGACTTGGGTTTATGAAAACACCCCTAATATCTATAATATATGGAAATATGATGCAGTTAGAAAAGACCCTGATTAGGAATGGCTAAACGTTACCGTTGATTTATGAAATAGGGGCTAACGTGCTTAATTGAACGTCATTATCTTCATCATACTATAGTGGTTGACGATAATGACCTCCAACTTAATCACGAGCTTTATAATACTATAAGTGGAAAATCCGGTCAAACTGAGCACCTAAAACCGGAATTAAGTGCTCCATATCACCGGAATTTCCTGTATAAATATTTATCATATAAAAGAGTTGTCGGCTTAATGCTGCCCTGATGAATAAATAGGTTAATAATTAAACAAATTGTAATGACTAGCTCCCCTCATAATGTTTTGCTCATTGACTTTGATAATTATTTTAAAAAAGATATAAATGATTATAATGAAAAAGAGATTGAATTTCATCTCATTAGATTTATAGAAGAGGTCTTGAAAAGAGCACCTGATGTAGAAAAAATATCTTTAAGACTTTATGGTGGTTGGTTTGAAGATGAACATCTTTCAAAAAGAGCTTCAACTGCAATGCAGTTATTCTCAAAGATTTCAATCTTCCCAATTCATCTGCAAATTCAGAATAGACTAATTCATGGAGAAATCGAATTCGTTACAGAACTAATACAAATACCTAGATTTAAATGGCTCCATACATATAAAGAGCGTGCAGGAATTCCGCATATCAGAATCAATAAAGAAAATATCGATGCAGTTTGTGAGAATTCTAAAGATCTGTGTCCTGCTTTTATTCTTTCAAGTTTCACCAAATCAAAAACCAAATTTTGTAAAGTTCCTGGTTGTACAAATATCCAAAAGGACATTTTTTTCACCAGAGAACAAAAAATGGTGGATACACTCATTGCATGTGATATAATCTCATTGTTCCAAGATCCAAATATTCATTCCATATTCCTTATTTCGGAGGATATGGACCATTTACCTGCTCTAGCATTTGGTAGTTACAAAAAAAATGATTCCAAAAAAGTCTATTTGTGCATTAGTAATGAAAATATTATACCAGTCTTTAATTCAATTATGAATAACTTCGGAATAGAAATAATTTTATTATTATGACAAACTTGAAAGAAATTAAATCTGACCTTCAATCATTTGCAGATGATGAAAAGGACATAATCATTGAACAAGATGGTAACATAATGATCACAAGGCTCGGGGTTGATTTAAATTTTCGATTATTTGAAGATGAAACTGGGTCTTTCGTAGAGTATAATAAATCAAAGCTACCTTATAGAACATTTCTAGCAAAAGAAATTGCTAGATTGGATTTATTAGCTGCTCGAATATTCGAAAAAAGGCACAATATTGAACCATTTATTGATGCTAACTCAAAACTTAATACTTTTTCAGTTAGGTCTGAAGGAGAAGGTCTTGCTCTGCTTGAAATGGAATGTGTTAATCCATTGGTATTTGGCACAAAAGTAACTTTTGTTACAGCTGATGCGGGACATGGGAAAACAGTGCTTCTCAGGGAATTCCAAAAAAGACAAGCGGAAAAATATTTAAAAGGTAGCTCAAATTTTATTTTTTGGCATTTAGATCTCCAAGGTCGTGATCTTATACGGCTGAACGAAGCAATAATGTATGATTTAGGAGAATTGAGATTTTCAGGTTTATATTATTCATCAATTTTAACCTTGATAAAGCATAACCTCATAGTATTAGGGATCGATGGTTTTGACGAACTTGCTGCTGAAGTTGGGGGTGAAATGGCGTTGGGATCGCTTTCAAGTTTAGTGGCATTAATGGAGGGTAGTGGTATTTTGATTGCCGCTTCAAGAAGAACTTTCTTTAATACCCAAGATTATATTAAGAGAACAAAATTTTTACAGAGCAAAATCCCACATGAATGTGCATTTAACGAACTTCGAATAAGTGACTGGTCGGAAAAAGAAAACTTAGAATATTTAGGCTATTTTTTCTCTAAACCAAAATCAATATATGACGAAATAGTTGATTCCTTAAAAAGTAGGGAGCATCCCCTCCTAACGAGACCGTATCTCTTTACAAAAATTGTTAAGGTGCTCCAGGAGGATAATATTAATCCATCCGAGTTCATACTAAAAAATGGAAATCCTTTAGATAATATGAACGATGTAATTGAAGCCTTTGTAAAGAGAGAAGTATTAAAATGGAAAGAAACTGATAAAGAGACTGGAAAACCCTACCTGACATTCGAACAACATATGCAATTACTTTCGATGATAGCCCAAGAAATGTGGGAATCTCAAGGTGACTTTATTTCTGTCGAAACTATCCAATTCTTGCTTTCATTTCTCTTGGACAGTTGGGAAATTGAAGAAAAAATAAAGCCAATTATTTTTAGGATGTCTGAATCACATGCTTTATTAATTCCTGTTGAAAATCGAGACAACTTAAGAAAGTTTGATCATATCGAGTTTAAGAACTTTTTCATTTCCAAGTCACTAATCAACCTAATAATAGATTATCTATCCTCTGACAATTCTAGCTCGATTAGAAAATTTCTTTGTATTGCTCAATTACCCGATTCAGTTGCGAGATATTGCTCGAAAAGGGTAGATTGTAATAGTATTGATCAATTAATTTTGAAATTCAATAAGATTGTTCTAACTGAGTGGAAACCAACCTACTTACAAGCAAATATTGGTACTTTAATTCCTTTCATTCTTGATGAATATCAACCAGAAAAACCTATTAGGATCGAAAATAAAATAACTTTTTCAAGTCTAATATTTGAAAACAAGAGGCTTAATAGTATTGTTTTTACCTTTTGTAACTTTATCAATATCAGTTTTAAAGACTCTTTACTAAACGATATAACTTTTGAAGATTCAACTTTCAATGAGATCCGGATTTATGAAAATTCAAAGAATAGCTTTAGCAATGTTCTTTTCAATAATTGTATAATAAGCGCAGTTATAATAATTGATGATCAAGATGTCAATTATTCTGAATATTCTCCAAAGGGAATAAAATCGGTATTACTTGATTTGGGGTTTTTATTTAAAGAAAATGCTGAAGAAGAAGAGGAAGTCATTGTAGTTAATCCCAAATTCAAAAAGTATGTTAAAAAGTTTCTGACCAAATTTAATACTTCAACATATCAATATGAAAAAGACATAACAAATGAAATAATCTTTTCTGGTTATTCAGACATTATTATCGAAGAAATAATTCCCCTATTAGTTGAACATAAAATAATTGAAACAAAAGAGACTAAAAAAACAAAACAAGCAAGTTCAAGAGCTTGGCGTCTTATATTTAGAGATATTCCAGCTATATTTCAAGCTGAGGATAATAGAGATTCTCCTTTATTTAAATTTTGGACTGATGTAAATTCACATAAATAAAATAGTATGCTCAATCGAGTGCTATTTAATTTGCTTGCCACTGTATTTGTAAGCAATATTTATTTGTCAAAAAACCTACATTGTTATTCGCCATTTACAATATAATTACCTATAATGAAAAAGGTCTGAATTTCTTCGGTGCCTTTATGTTTGAAGTGTGTAAATATAATCTCCTACCTGTCATTCAATAACGTTATTCTGTATTATTTTATCCAAAATATCTACTGGAATTTGATCTGGAAATGCCTTGCATGAAAAATCTCACTATCAGAATTACTGGGATATTTATAGTTTGTACACTGTTTTACGTTATTGGAGCCCTTTGTTTTATTGATTCCCATTATATATAACTTTGATAATGATAACTGAAGGATTGGAAAAGCCAGTGGCTTTGATCATAGTTGGCCGGATCACACTGACCACCAAAAGACGGGGTTATGTACTTGTTGTTTAGCTATTTATGTGAAATGTTATCTGATTGGCCAAATTTGGTCAATGTAACCGGCTTTTGCATGGAAGTTCAGATAACTTGCATTTTGACCATATTTTACCATTTGCTAAGGGAGGAACATCATTAAAGGCTGAAAATATTCAAATACTCTGCGCAAGACACAATTTAGAAAAACGAGATAAAATTGCATAAAAGAGACTTAGTTTAACACTTAAATATTTGTTTGGGGAAATAATCAAGGAAATATTATGGACTTAGAAATTTTATTAAACTCATCAAGTATTTCTTGTTGTTCTTTTCTAACTTGAGTTATTGACTTTCTATTATTTTCTGGTTTAGGTGTAATTGTGACATAAGGTGCCTGTGTCTCCAATATAAAGAAGTTTCCTAATAAAATAACTAATTGTCTTAGTTTAATTTGCACATCTCTATTCACTGAGAGCATTTTTTCTTCAATGTCTATTCTTTCCTCGACTCCCATTTTTGCCAACGACAGTTCATTCCTATAATCATCTCGAATCTTCACTATATCTTGTCGTAAAGATTCCACAAAACGACTCATTTCCTGTTTTAGACCAGTAAGATTATTGTTGTTATCGAGAATTTCGTTAAAAAGTTTCTCACTTTCCCTAAGTGCTGCTTCATTCCTTTTGATTAAAGAATCGTTTCTGGCGATACGTATTTGTAACTGATCTGCCATAGAATCTAGTCTTTGTTTACTTATAATTGAGGTTTGAGAGAGTTCTTTAACTGAAACATCCAGCTCCCTTGATGATAATTGATTGATCTTAATACTGGTCTGGATTTCATCTCTATAATTATTAATCTCTTTTCGAGCTTGAGAAAAATCAACACCCCACCAAATTCCAATAATTGTGAATATTAAAGTAATGGGCCAGATCGCATTTTTAATTACTTTGAGATAAAATGTAAGCCTTTTGTTCAGACTTTCGTATAATTTCTCTTCATCAGTCATTTGTTTATTTATGTGTAGTTTATTGATGTGAGTTTTATAATCCCAAATACAAATTAGGTAACTATTCCAGCTATTAGTTTGAACAACCTAAATTTAATCAAAATCAAATAATGTAAAGCCCTTTCAATGGACTTTATTCTTTTAGACTTTTATCATTTTATCGAATTATTTATAGAATAGAAGATTTAAACTAAGCTTAAACCAAAAAAAAATAGAGGCCTTCAGGATTCTGAAAGCCCTATATTTCATAAGTCGGGGTGATCTGACTCGAACAGACGCCCCCTTGCACCCCATGCAAGTATATTAACTTCTCTTTTATTGTATCTCTTTACAAAATTAGCTTGTTAATGTGCATTTTCCGGTGATATTGAGTACCCCTGTCTGGTTTAATATGCTCAATATTTTAGGGTATTAGCTGGTCTCTATCACCGGATTTCCCAATCAGATAAGAATAAGATGAAATTGTTGATACCTACCCCAGAACAGATAGTCTTAGGCTATCTACAGGAATAATTATGAATAACTTACCTTAATCGCAAAATATTACTAACGTCATATAGCCTCTCATTTCTAAATAGATTACAATAAGCCATACATTTCATAGTATGCTATTTTTTGAATGGGTTATGCTAGAAGCTTAAAATATCATAAGTTTCCATCAATTCCTTTCGGCTAATTCCCAAATATCTTCATGTAATTGATGTTGAATTATGGTTAAATAGCTGGCTAAGTTTTACACTTGCCAATTCTGCGTTCTCTCCGGAGCGCTCAAAAATAGTCCTGCCAAAGCACTTTCTTAATGAATGACTGCTGAAATTCTTGATTTTCAGATCATACTTAACCTTAAGGTCCTTTAGGATCACATTTATCCTTTGTATGCTGTAAATAGTGCCTTTCTGGCTGATAAATACAAATTCATCCGGAGATATTGGTCTTATAATGTTATAGCAATCAGAGATATGTCGTTTCAGTTGAGGATTAATTTTAATCTCCCGATTCTTCCGGGTTTTCTTTTCTATGAGTTGAAATTCATCTTTATTATATATATCATTCCACCTCAGAGATAGTATATCGCTTATTCTTAATCCCCAGAATGCACCAAATGATATTAATAATGACATACGGCAGTTTTTATCATCATATAGTTTTCTAACCAAATTCATAGCTTGATTCCAGTCCAGATAATCAGCAGTGGTGTTTGAGAATTTTTGGCTCACATTGTTTCAGTTTTAAGTTAAATAAGATAAAAGTGAACATTTATTTCTTACCTTAAATTTTGAGCTGCATGTAACTAATTGAAATATAATTTAATATGTGAAAAACATTCACTATTGATGAGAAGTGAACATTTTTTCGATTTATTCCTTAGTTAGATCTAGAATTAAGATCTTCATCACTTTTTTTAATTTCCCTCCAAATAATATAGGCAACCAAGAAAATGATACCATATATCAAAATCCTCTTTTCGAACTTTAACTTATCGTTGCTCTGCTTTAGCAAGTTAGTTTCATTTGTCATAAATGTCAGTTCTGCAGGGATATCCCGCAACAGACCAATTTCACCGATTTCAAGTAGCTTTTCCATATTGAAATTTTATGATTTTAAACTTATCATCAGATGTTTTTGCAATCCCATACTCATATATTCCGAAATAGTTGACTCCATTTACTTCTTTAATAAATGAGTAGAATTCAAAAGAGAATCCTGCGCCAAGTAAATAATCCTTGCTCACAATTCTTTCTGTTCTGTTCCCTAATATCCGACTCAAAATTGTCCTGTTTTGGTCAAGTAATTTGTCAACGAAACCCTTCATTATACGTTTTTGTCTAGCTTTTTGGTTGTTGAACCGGATACGGTTATTTGAGGTGGCAAACTTTTGGTTATTTCTTCGTTTTACAAACTCCTCCTGGGTCAAAGGATCTTTTGAATTTTCCATAATATTTTTTTTGTAAAGGTATAAATAAAATTTACAATAAACAAATTAAAAAGCTGTATATCAATGCGTTAACGCAGATGAAAGCAAATTGATGCAGATTAAAACGATTTCAATGTTACAGAATGCATTTTGATGCAAATCAGAATGGATTTAATCGTAAGGAATACGTATTAATTTAAATTTATTTGTATTAATGCTGGTTTGATTTGCATTTATTTGCTTTGGGACTTGAATAATCCCACTATTCTCTGGTTGTATTTGATTATTGAACCTATCAAGGGATCATGAAAAACAGGCAGGATTTGACCATGAGATGAAACTTCTAAAAACTCCCTTATTGGTTGCGATCATAGTAAAAAGGTTTTATACCATTGGGTTATGACTAGCCACTATAAACCATTATAGGATCCTTACCATCAACAGAATTTGCAGCTTAATCCAAGTATCGCTAAAAATGGGGCTATTGTTCATTACTAGACAACAGAGGTGATTTCACTTTATAAAGTCCCCAAAATAATCACATTTATTAATGGTCGGGATTGTTTCTTTAACAGGAGGAAACGTTTTATTAATAGTTACAATACATATGGAGAAATGATTCAAAGAAATCCGATATTTTTTGATATCATAAATTAAGCGTTCTGAGTTTCTGCAAATGAAGATATGAGACGGTAATAGAAACGTATGTAAATTGATATTCAGAAATATAACGAAATGTTGTTCGCACGGTAATAATTTTTGCGGGAAGCTTTTTTATTGAAATTTTTTAAATAAGAGTCGAAGCAAAGTAGAAGGAAGGGTGTTTAAAAGTTACAGCTTTGTGCTGCCTGATAGTATCTGGTTGCCGGCGTTTGATGATCAATATCCTGATAGCTCAGTCGTTCTTGTAGCAATCCATGTTTTCCTTCGGTCTCCATCAATGTTCAGGTCCAGCAGAAGGTACTTTGATATCAATATAGTCCTGCTTAATTGGTCGCGGGAACTTATCAATGAAGATATTATCAAGATCTTTCCCCTTGCCATCCTTGCTGGTTTTGACTTCTTTTTTCTCAAGGAAACCGATCCAAACATTACAGATCAATTGACCAGGCTTTTCCGAATCTATGATTTAATGTTTATTATATCTGAGAATAGCCTCTTTCGTGACGTTAGGACTGCTTCCAGCATCAAGATTGAGGGATACTTCCCAAACGACAACATAATGGCTGTAATCATCAATTATGACTGTCAGGTAAGGGGAATCCCTTTGGCATGGGGATATAGGTTATATCAATAGCCCATACCTGATTTGGTCTGACAATGTTAAGATCAACAAAGAAGCCCTAATGGATTTTGCCTGGCCAGGTTGATTAAGCTTCTTTTTCGGTTATATATGTTTTATTCACTAACCGCAGTAACCTTCTTATCCATTTATGATTTGCTAATGCTTAGGACCTGAATAAAATCGCGCATCCGCTTAACACTTTCAGTATGATGTTTCAAATAGCATTCATAAAACGAAAAATGTTGAAATTTTCTTAATCTCACCCAAGGGCTTATAATAAAAGCTGCCCCGGTTTATAATTACCAGCTTGCACTAGCGAGGGATGCTTAATCCCTCCTGACTATTAAGCATCTGGAGCCGATCAATCATATGCCCAGTTCCTGTAAGCTTTTTTGACGCTCTTCCTCAATTTTCAACTGCCCGATTTTAGCGTACAACTATTCGAAGTCAGTATTTTCTTTTTTACCCGAAGTAGCTTTTTCAAAATATATCTAGGGCTCCTTCCGCAAACTCTTTCTCCCATCGCAATATCATGTTTGGATGAACTCTTTTTACATCTTCGTGAGTTCATTTATTGATTCTCTCTCCTGTAATGCTACAATTAGAACATCTGCCTTAAAGACTCTTAACTGTTTTTGTCTTTTTGATTAATAGTTCAACGGTTTTTAGTTACTAGATTTCAACTTAGCTATCGACCATAATTCAGATTAAAATTATATATCAAATTCAGATCAGACTCAGATCAGATCATACTCAGATCAGACTCAGATCAGATCAGACTCAGATCATACTTAGATCAGATCATACTCAGATCAGACTCAGATCAGATCAGACTCAGATCAGATCAGACTCAGATCATACTCAGATCAGATCAGACTCAGATTCAGATCAGACTCAGATTCAAATCAGATAAGTTTAAAATTAAGCTTAATCTCTTTATAATTATAAAAAATTTTATTCCGCAATAATTTTTTCTAACTTGATAAAAATATCGCATCAAGCGATTTTTCGGCTTGATGCGATATGTTTTTAAAAATACAACAAAATATTTCGGAATAAAAAAAACGGGAAAACCTTTTGATAAATCAGAAAATATAACTATGGAAAAATATAACGCCTGCGCCTCTGTAAATGAAGATACGAGACGGCAATAGAAACGTATGTAAATTGATATTCAGATACATAACAGATATATAGCTGACACGGGAATAATTTTTTGAAGGAAGTTTTTAATAGAGCATTTAAGAGAAAGCATTGAAGTAAATTAGAAGGAGCAGTGCTCTTAAGTTTTATAATTCATTTAATTTTTTTTGTTTACCTTGAGAGTAATTTATGCATGAAGAAAGTCAGCCGAACGCATTTAATCAATATTCATTTCAGTGTAGTAGTGAAAATAAGCTCTTGTGACTGATGGGGCATTGCTTTAATTGAAGGTCAGTAAATGAGAATAAGATATAAGCGTTTATATTGGACCTAATTATTTAATGACCATGGTGCCTGGCATAATCTTGTATTAGCATTTATGACAATAACTGGTGTAGTATTCCAAGATTGAAAGTAAATTCGGAGCAATTTTAAATCTTTATGAAATTTAAACTCAGACCTCTAAGGAAAATCAAGAGAAATTTTGAGCTCATCTGTGGAACAATATTACTTATGATTTTATTTTCATGTACCAAAAAAAACCCTATTGATTGTATCTCTTATTCATTCCCTGATGCCTATAAATATCCAATAAAGCCCGGTACACAAGAGTGGATAGATTTAGGGTCACGTGATGCAAGAGCTAATGCTTGCATGATCACTGAGGAGATATTACAAAAAATTTCAACCGGAGGTCTATTTGAATCACTCCTAAGCTATCCCTTTATACTAGATTATGGAGCATGGGAAGAATTGCAGGTTGGATTCGAAAAGTTAAAATCTGAGAATAAAGGGTTTACTGAACTTTATAGCAGAGAAGATTTATTTCATATAATTTATGAGTGGTATGAATCAATGTCACTGGATTGCAAAGAATGGATTTATCATCCATCTCATGCACCAATAGAAGTAGAACTCGAGATAATAGAAATGTTCATATTTCAGAATGAATTTCTCGATAATTTAAATCAGGACCAAATCATAGAAATTTATAAATTAATATTTAATAAACTCCAATCAAAGGTTGAACATGGTTATCCTGATGGAGGAAAATGGATCTCTGCCGCCATTCTGGGTAAGATTATGTATAGAGAAGAATTTAAGCAGTTTATTGATGAATGTAACAATAATGAGTTTATTCTTTTTTTTATAGAGAGTATTCCTTTGTATAGACCTGTTGAAATAGATCCAATTGAAATAATTGCCAAGTATACTGAGGAATTTTATCTATTCCCTTATAGGTATTGAGAGTGGGATATCAACTTCTGTAAAAAAGCTTTTTCATTTATTGAACATATAATGCTATGGATATGAAAAAAACACACCTGATTTTAATGATTATTGCATTATCATCTCATTGTCTTTTTGCTCAAGAGCTAAAAAGCCCTCAAAGAAAATTCGGTATAGGAGTATCGCTATTTAATCTTTCTGAATATTTAAATGAATCATCATTTGGAAACTCTATCTATCTGACTATAAACACGAAAAGCAATTTTAGACTTGAACCATCGTTCGGATTTATTTTCTCAAAAAGCCAAAGTAAATACGTCTTGGGGCTTGGTGCATTTAAATTTAAAGACATTTCTAACCTTAGGATATTAACTGGCATAAGGTTAGGTCTATCTGATGACAATATTTTGGCTATTGCTCCGTCGTTAGGTGGAGAATATTATTTTAATGACCATTTCAGTATTGGTAGCGAGGTACAGTTAAGGGGTACATTTGAAAGAGGGGATTTTAAATTTTTAACCAATACATTAGTTCTAGTACGATTCTATTTTTAAAAGGATGCACAAATGCTAACACGGACAATATGGATAAGTTGTTTGTCACACTTTTTGCTTTTGTTCCTGCTACCAAGACAGGATAGTACAGCCTGACAAACCCGGACCGCGCCACTACCCACAATAAACTTAACTGCACCTGGATAGTTGACTAACTCCTTGACAACTCTGTACCGCGAAGCACGTATACGCCATAAAACTCTGTACCCGGACGGCAAAAAGTGCACCATACCCTCCTTGCACCGTGACAGCTTTCTGGCTAAAGTACCAGGACCCTACCTGGTGCTTGCGTCGGGCAACACAACCTCCCCATATTGCCGGGCCGATAACGGTCAGTCAGATAAAAATAATATACATAACCATATCTAACAGTTTTTAACTTTAAAACAAGTTATGTTTAAACGGGATAATTTCTAGACAAATTTGGCTTTAAAAAATATTTAACTATTGATTTTAGTAAAATAACTATATAATATAGTTGTCAAACTAAATATAGTAGTTATATTTGCAGAAACAAACCCATTATTATGAAACATCTGACCAACCGTGAAGAAGAAATTATGGAATTCTTTTGGGAAAAAGGTCCAATGTTTGTCAAAGAACTAATCGAACTGTACTCCGATCCCAAACCACATTATAACACTGTTTCAACGATGGTGCGTGGATTGGAAGAAAAAGGGTTTTTAAATCACGAACAGTTTGGTAATACATACCGGTACTTTGCTATTATCTCACGCGAGGAGTTCAGCAATAGTTCTATCAAAAATCTGGTTAGTAAGTATTTCAATGCCTCCTACTCGTCTGTAGTCTCCATGTTTGTTGAAGAACAGAAAATTTCAACAGAAGAAATTAAGGAATTAATTCGTCAGGCCGAATCTCGTAAAAAACAAAAAAAATGAATAGCTGGTTGTTATTCCTGTTAAAGTCGACACTGGTTTTAAGTCTGTTGTATCTTTTCTACCGTTTATTGATGCGGAACGAAACTTTTTTCAGAATCAGCCGATCGGTTTTATTATTCATTGTATTTGCTTCAGTAGTTATTCCATTCATTTATTTACCGCAATCAAACCATCCAATCGTTTCAATTAAGTTAGATCCAATTTTTCAGGGCAATACAATAATTGAAAAGCCTGTTCAAATTGATGAAGCCACTCCGGCAACTTATTCTTCTGTGACAAATTCAAATACGTCTCAACCAATTGTTATTTCAACAAAAATGGTTTTGCTTTTCATATATCTGACTGGCGTTTTCATTTCATTGTTACTATTTGTTTACAGCATCTTTTCAGTTTTGCGGTTGTTTAGAAAATCACGAAAAACGACTCTGGATGGCATACAAGTAATGATTCATAATAAAGATATTCCAGCTTTCTCATTTAGACGGCGTATTCTGATTTCCCAACACGATTACAACACTAATGCCGAAGCTATCCTAACTCACGAATTATCTCATATCAAACAGGGACATTATTACGACTTAATGCTGATGGAATTGGTAAAAATCATCTACTGGTTTAATCCATTTGTTTACCGCATGAGTCGCGATCTGAAAGATATTCACGAGTTTCAAGCTGATGAACACACCATTAATTCAGGCATCGATTCGACTAAATACCAATTGCTTATTATTCAAAAATGTGTTGGACATCAATCGTTCGTGCTTGCTAATTGTTTTAATCATTGTCAAATTAAAAAGCGTATTACTATGATGAACAAATCAAAAACCAGTAAAGCATGGTGTTGGAAGGTGGCGACCTTTCTCCCATTGCTTGCCCTGTTGCTGATGGCTTTCGGCAAAAGGGGCGAAAGTGTACCCGAAAAAAGCAGTCTGCCTAAAAAAGTTATCGCACCATCTGTAATTGTTCAGAAACAAAATGAACTGACAAGTCAAATCATTGAGATTAAAAAAGATGGCAATTACAATGACAATAAGCTATGTTCATTGGAAGAAATAGCTAAGAAGGGGCAAGAATGGCTGAAGGCTGGAAATAAATGGACACTTCTTTTGATTGACGAATCAATCCCATTAAGTCGTGTTGATGAAGTCCGGGAAGCACTGACTTATGATTATTGGGTTATCCAGTCAACAGTCAATTCCGATGATCTTGTTTATTTCTCTGGAGATGTATCTGAATTAGCGAAGTTTACACAAGGCAAATTCAGTGATTGGATATCCAGCCAGTTAAATAATTATCCTGAAGTTAAATCCAAAGCTCGGAAATATACAATATCCTACAGCTTCATTATAGGTAAAAATGGGAAAGTCAGAGATGGACATATTATCAAAGGGAGTGATTATCCTGAGATAAATGCAGCTTATGAAAAAATCCTAACTCAAATCCCAGACTGGGAACCTGCAAAGAGAGGTGGTGCCAGCGTAAGTGTCTATAATAAGATTATGAGTGGTGGCACAATATTTTTAAAAGAATAAGATATAATCTATCAGGTGGTTAGGGTAGAAAAGCTGTCGGCTTTGGTGCGTACCCATTACCGGCAGCTTTAATCATTGTCAAATATTGTATCGCTACAATATGACAAAATTAAGAATTTTACGCGAAAGACGACCTTTTAATGACAAATTTCTCAATCTCATCGAGACAAAGATAAACGCTTAAACATAACACGGCCAATTAAGGTAAGTTGTTTGTCACACTTTTTGCTTTTGCTCCTGCACACATGACAAATTCGTAATGGTCGTCGCACCCTGACACGCGCATCTGCCAGCAATTAAAATCCTGCAGCATGACAATTTTCTGCCTCCGATCAAACTTTATACCGCGACACTGCGCCAGTGCCCACCAACAACTTTGTAACCGGGGATAAATTCGCGGCTCCGATCAAACTTGTACCGCAACACGCGTATAGCTCACAAAATTTGTACTTTGACGGCAAAAAGTGCGCCATATCCTCCTTGCGCCGTGACAGCTTACTGGCTAATCCCGAGTACTCGGGACTGCCCGGTGTTTGCGTCGGGTAACACAATCGCCCTTTATTGCCTGGCCATTATGGGTCATGCGCTCCTGCAGACACTTAAAATAAACTTGCCAATCAAAACTTAAAATATGATTAAGCTCAAATTATTCCTGATACTCTTGCTGCTATCCTCCCCTCTCGTAATTGGACAAAATAGTGGTAAAGTTATTGTATACCAAGGACGTAGAGTCCCTTTTAAAGCTCAGAAAAATAATTGACCTAAGTTTTCGGAATCTTAAGGAAGTACCTGTTATGGTGTCAAATACCGAGGTCGAAATTTTAAATCTCGACAACAATAATTTGACTGAACTTCCATCATGGATCGGAAATCTTAAAAATTTGAAAATACTTTCGGTTAGGAACAACAATTTACTTGTATTGAATCCCAAACTCTCATTTTGTGAAAACCTTGAACAGTTATACCTCTCTGGTAATACAAATCTTTCAGATATCCCAAGTCTGAGTTTTTGCGAAAATCTTGAAATAATAGCTGTCGTTGACACAGGAATTAATGAGGTTCCTGGATGGGTTGAACTCTTAGATAGTTTGTTCTTTTTCAAATATACAACAAAGTAACCATCTGCATGAACAGAAAAAATAAACAACACGAACCCATAACACGGACAATGCTAAAAGTAAGTTGTTTGTCACATTTTTTGCTTTTACTATTGCTACCTAGACAGGATAGTACCGCCTGACAAACCCGGATCGTACCACTACCAGCAACAAGCCTTACTACATCTGGATAGTTGACTAATCCAATGACACCTCTGTAGGCGACACTCATATAGCTCAGCAAGCTTTGTACCCGGACGGCAAAAAATGCGCCATGCTTCGTTCATTCCGGCTGGTACCAGGACCCTGCCCGGTGCTGTCGTCGGGTAACACAACCTCCCCATATTGCCGGGCCGTTAGCGGTCAATTATCCCACCTCGTAACCTCTTTATAACCAAAGCGATGGAATATCCAATAATCATCCGAGCAAAAAAAGAACCTCCATTAGATTTGTTTGCTAAAGATTTGAGTTCTAAAGCGAACAAAGGTGAAAATGAGAATATAATATTTGATTTATTGAAAGAAAATAAACTACCGGTTTATTCGAATCACTTTATTAATCCTTACCATCCAGATATAGTAATTATAGACAAAGAGAACAAATTACTGATTGATATAGAAATAGATGAGCCCTATTCATACGATGGTGAGCTAACCCATTATTTTGAAAATGAATGTGACAGCGAAAGGAATTTATACTTTCATGAAAAGGGTATACATATTATTAGATTCTCAGAAAGACAAGTTGTCAATCATCCTAAATCGTGTTTTAGGATTATTGATCTATTTATCAAATCATTAACTGACCCAAAACAAGAATTGACCTTAAAAAATTCATGCAAGAGGATTTCCGAACCACGATGGACAAAAGAACTCTCTAACCTACTACATCAAAACAAATCAAGAAGGCAATACCCGTATGATATTATCTTTCCCAAAAAAGACATTAATATAAAAAAGATTGATAAAAGTATTGATTACTTTATTAATCCAGTCTTAAAGGAGATCTCAGAGGATGATATGCTTGTGTTACCTGCCATAGTAAATCGTGTAAAGAATTATTCCACAGGTGAAATTGGTTTTTCGTACTTTGGGTTACGCTATTCCAATTCCGATTACGTTGGGTTATGTACTGAACTATCAAATGAAGTTAGTATAGTACTTGAGTATTCCGATGAGTACCCTTTCTTTGAAAAATACTTCTTAGAAAGAATACGATTTCTAGATAATGACAATGTCTGCTTACCAATAATTATTATCAAAAAGGGACCTAATCGGGATTCCTTTGTTATTGAATTATTAAAATGAATCGGCCGCTAACACGGACAATATGGGTAAGTTGTTTGTCACGGTTTTTGCTTTTGCTCCTGCTCCTATGACAAATTCGTAATGGTTCTTGCACCTTGACACGCTCATCTGCACGCAATTTAATTCCTGCACCATGACAAATTTCTTGCTCCGAGACAACTTGTACCGCGACACTGCGCCAGTGCCCGCCACCAAATTTGTAACCGGGGATAAACTCGCGGCTCCGATCAAACTTGTACCGCGATCGCGCCGGCACGCAATAAAATCTGTACCATGACGGCAAAAACGCGTGCCATACCCTCCTTGCACCGTAACAGTTTTCTGACTAAAGCACCAGGACCCTGCCGGTGCTTGCGTCGGTTAACACAACCTCCCCATATTACCGGGCCGTTAACAGCTAGTAGTTGCAGCTTCCCTTCTCTTCGAAAAACTATGGCATTCAGAATACATTAGGTATCTTTGATTAATCCGATTAAACCTTTACAACGAAATGAAAATTGTTACAAGAGATGATATTGAAAGATGGGCAGATAGGATCGATTCCAAAAGTGATCTCCCATACTTAATCTCCAGACTCGTGAGGGCAACAACCCCAGGCAGTACACAAGTTGATTTTCCTTCTGGTACCGCCACCTACATTGGTGGATGGGATGGTGTGGTAAATTGTCAGGAGGATACAGCCTATACTCCAAAAGGAATTTCTTTGTATGAGCTTGGCACAGAATCAAATTGTAAAAGCAAAGCGGATAAGGATTATGAAAAGAGAACATCAAATCCAATGGGATATGTCCTAAAAGATTGTGTTTTTATATTCATCACACTTAGGTTTTGGAAAAAAAAGGATGAATGGATTAAAGAAAAGCAAAAAGAAGGTATTTGGAAAGAGGTGAAAGTTTATGATTCATCAACCTTGGAACAGTGGCTTGATATTGCTCAAACTGTTCAAAGGTGGTTTGCTAATAAGATTAAAGGAATCCCATATGATGGCATTGATTTAGCAGATGAGTATTGGAAGTATTGGTCAGTCTTTGAAAAAATTAAATTAACTCCAGATGTCATAGCTTCAGGCCGCGAAAAAGAGCAAGCAGAAATACTACGATTTTTACAAGGCCCAGCTAGTATAATGTCAGTGAAGGCAGCAAGCAAAGAAGAAGCAATTGCTTTCATAATTGCAACCGCCAAACTTTTTCCTGAGGCTGAATCAGAAAGATTTTTTGCTAAAACCTTAATTATTCATTCTGAAGGACATTACAAATCATACTCTACAAACGCTATTTCCCCTCTCAATTTAATACCAACATTTGAGAATAGGCTTCCACTATTTTCTGCTGTATCGAATAATCATCATGTAATTGTGCCACTTGGAGCTGATGATGATTTTAATCAAAATACGCTACCACTTCCAATTATTGATAGAGACGGTCAGATTAATGGTCTTATTTCTTCTGGACTTTTTAAGGAGGATGCAGAAAAATTTTCAAGAGAATCAGGAAGAAATATTACAGTGTTAAAGCGATTATTAAATTTCCCACATAACAAGGCAAAATGGTTAAATGAAGCAAACATCCGTGACATAATTCCAGCACTTTTAATTGGCAGATGGAATGAAAACTACCCAGGGGATATTAATTTAATTGAAAAATTATCAGAACAGAAGTATTCAGATTATTTGATTCATTTGAATAAATGGAAAAACTTTGAAGAATCGCCTTTGATTCAGATAGGCCAAACATGGCGTTTGACATCACCATTAGATCTGTGGACTAACGTATCACAATATCTTACGCCAAAAGATTTTCAATTATTAAATGAATGTTTTTCAATTGCTTTTAAAAATGGCAATCCACCTATTGAACCAAATGATTCAATTAACTTTATCAATCTTTACAATAAGAATAGGGAGTACTCAAACTGGTCCAGAGAAGGGTTAACTCAGTCTTTAATATTAATTGGGTGGATTGGTGAAGGAATTAACTTAGCAAACTTACCTAATCCACAGAAATGGGTTGATAAAATCATTCATGATCTTCTTAATAATGCAAGTGGCGAACTTTGGATTTCAATTGACCATGAGTTACCATTAATAGCAGAAGCTTCACCACAAAGTTTCATTAGAGCTGTAAACGAATCACTGACTAGAGTTCCACCTGAAATACTTGACATGTTCAAAGAAGTCGATGGATTCCTTTATACTGGAAGCAATCATACAGGTTTATTATGGGCATTAGAAGGATTGGCATGGTTGCCCGAATATCTAGGAGAAATTAGTCTGATCCTGCTGAAGTTGTCACGCCTTGATCCAGGAGGGAAGATAATAAATAGGCCAATTAATAGTATTATAGAGATTTTCAAACCTTGGCATTATCAAACACTAGCATCTTATGATGAGCGGATAGAAGTATTAAAATATATAACTGAAAAGGAAAGAGAAACTGGCTGGACGTTATTAATTAGGATGCTTCCAGAACATCATGGGATTGCACACCCAACACAGAAGATGAGATGGAGAATTTTTGATAAAAATACAAATCTCAACTATACATATCACGAAATTTGGAAAACACATACATATGTAATTGAACAACTTCTTATTTTGTTTGATAATAATGAAAATAAATTTTCCCAGCTCATAAATGCAACAGTAAACCTGTCCCCCAAAGACAGAAAAAGAGTATTAGACTGGGCAATTGCTCGTTATACAGAAGTTCAGCAAATAAAATTTTCAACCTGGGAGACAATTAGAAAAATATTGAGTCATCACAGATCTCACTCAAAAACAGATTGGGCTTTACCTGAATCAGAATTAATGCAATATGAAAGTCTTTACGAGAAATTGCAGCCATCTGATGTTTTTAATAAGTACGCCTGGCTCTTTAATGATCATTGGCCAGCTTTTCCTGAAGGCTTCAGATTTGGTGAAGAAACAAAAGGCTATGAAGAACAACAGACTAAGATTAACAAAAAAAGAATTGAGGCAGTAAAGATCTTTCTTACAGAATTAGGTCTAGAAAAAACTATTGAATTAAGAAAGGTAATTAAAGAATCATGGTCTTTAGGTGAAGCTTTATCGGAAGTTTTGAGGGATCAAAATCAAATTATTTCAGTATGTCAATGTCTGTACGATGATAAAGATACAATAAGATTTGTGCATAGTTTTATTTATCAAAAATGGAAAAATGAGGGACTTGAATGGATTATTTCACTATCGGCAACATTGAAACAAAATAACTTTAATAGTAAGGCTCTTTCAAATCTATTACTGCCATTATACCAATCTACTCAACTCTGGGATTTAGTTTCAGAATTAGGCGAAGACATACAAAATGAATATTGGCAAAATGTAAATCCAACTTTCTATAATATCCCCGATGATGGAAAGATTTTTGGCGTTAAAATGCTGATAAAGTATAAGAGGTTTTTTTCTGCTATTGATATTTGTTCACATTTTCCAGACGCAATTCCCACTGAGATTCTGGTGGAACTTCTTACTGATTCAGCCACAATAAGTGCAAATGAGCCAGTTCGATATGAGGGATATAGCATTGAGAGAATATTCAATACACTTGATACACGTCAGGATCTCCCAAATCATACTCTTATCACATTAGAATGGCTCTACCTTCCGTTATTAAATTCATATGGGATATCAAGAAATCCCAAAAACTTAGAAGAAGAACTGGCGAAGAATCCTGAATTTTTTGTTGAGGTACTTAGCTTGGTTTACAAAGCAGAGAATAATGAAAAATTGGAGCAGGAAAATGATAATATTCCAGAAGAATCGATCAAAAATCGTGCTACACAAGCTTATCTTTTACTTCATTCTTGGAAAAAGATACCCGGTATGCAATCTGATTATTCAATTGATGAACATAGATTAAAAGATTGGATATACAATGCAAGAAAGATCGCAAGGGGTAATAATAGATTAGACGTTGCTGACATGCACATAGGTCAAGTTCTAGCACAATTTCCCGAAGATAATCCACACTGGCCATTAGAATCAATTTTTCGAGTTATTGAAGAGCTTAATTCAGATAGCTTAAACAATAATTATTCAACAGCAATGTTTAATAAGAGAGGCTCTTCTACGAGAGGTCCATTTGATGGAGGTACTGTTGAACGAGAGCATGCTTCATACTTCGAAAAACTAGCAAAAGACTTTAAAGGTAAATATCCTATTGTTTCAGACATTTTTAAAAAATTATCTGAGGGATACTTACATGATGCAAAGAGAATGGACGATCAAGCTACAAGAGACAGATTAGAATATTAGTCATGCAAAAAACGTCAGCTGTTAAATTGAACATGGGTTTTTCAATTGCTCCTGACCACAAGAAAGTTCAAAATGCTTGTTGCATTCAGACAATCCGATCAAGTTGTCGTTATGCTCAATAAAAAGGTATAATCATCAGGACTGAATAATACCAGCTGCTAACTCGGACGGTTTAATTAATTGCCTTTTGCAACCCGGACTATTTCTCTATCAGCCCCTAAAGTCAATGCGAGCAAATTCATTTCAACTTATCAAATTTTGTTGCATCTGGACAGTTCCTGCTGCCGAGACAAAGTCAATAGGGTTGCAAGCCGACGCTCGAGTTGTCATTGTTTTTGCACGCCACCTTGACAACTTTATCGTGACATGACAAATCCTGCCCACTTATCAGGACCACGCCATCTGGACAGTTTTATCATGACACCAAACGCTCACCCACTTATCGGGACTTTGCAAAAACGCATGCCAACCCTGACACGGACGGCAACTAATCAAACCGCCGGGCCGTTAGGCAAAATTTGAGTCAACTCTTACTATGGATACAACAACGATAATAATTACAAACCGACCGTTTCTTTCAACAACGACTAATGGCGAGCTAAAACAAATTAAATATATCCAGAATGACTTCGCGAGGTCAGTATTATCAGAACTGAAAAATATTGATAGTTATTTATTCCTTAAAAGAAAGAAAATAGAAATTGAATGCAATGCCCAAGACTTTCTATCCTTCTATGACAAAAGTAAATCCGACTTAATCAAAGTTAAGAAGGACCACTATTTTAACTTGAATCCGTTGTTCATTGAATCTAACAGGCTCTTTATCAACTTTTCTACTTCTGTTAGAGTGCTTACTTCAATTGTTGAGAAGAAAATCAAAGACACCTATAAAAAGGGTGACAAAGAATTCCTTGAATTTGAAAATCTTAGAAATAGTTTCTACGACTCATATTTCTCATACAGATTTCTTTATCATATAAGAAATTTCGCGTTACATTTTCAATACCCAATTCATTTTATCAATGTAGAATACAACGATTACTATTTAGATAATCCGTTAAAGAAGGATCTACATGTCATGTTTGATAAGGATCATTTATTAGCTAATAAGGAATTTTCAAAAAAAATGAAAAAGGATCTAGAAAGTTATGGCCAGAAATTCCCGGCAAATCCTATTATCAAAGAGACATTAAAATGGTTAAAGGACTATTTTATTAAATTCATTACTATTGAAAAAGCCACGTACCTAAAGTCAATCAAAATTGTTGAGTCACTAGGGAATATTAATTCCTATCAAAATCTTGGTATTAGTTTGAAAGAACCTACTTCAAAAACAGGATTTAAGATTTCAACCACGGATATTCCAATAGTATTATTACAAGAGATAAAATCAAATTTAAAATAAAACTTTGCCTAAAACTGAATTAGGCAAAATTCGTATCAAAGTTCAGCCACTTCTTTATTTTGAAATTTAAAGGACAACAATTCAAAATATTTAACAATGTCAAAAACATCCTGGGACAAGTTTTTAGCAAAAATCGATGAGATTGATAACAAACTTGATAAAAATGGTTGTGTCGATCCATTTTATAGGGGACATTCAAATTCTAGATGGGCTCTCTACCCAAGTCTTGCTAGAAGAGAAAATAAATGTTATATCGAAAGCAGAATACATAATATGTTTATGTCAATGGGAGGTCATCTAATGCCTAACGATACGTGTTGTTGGGAATATTTATTTTACATGCAGCAATATGGATTACCAACCAGACTCTTAGACTGGACTGAAAATTTTGCTGCTGCACTTTATTTTTCAATCAAGAATAATAACCATGGAGGAGCTATCTGGATATTAGACCCTTATGCACTAAACCAACTCTCACTTAAAGAAGAAACGGTAATTTCTTATGAGTTCTTTAAAAAAGACTATTGTGACTATTTTAATATAGAGGATTCGGGTGTATACGGCAAATTTCCAGCAGATGTGGTCGCAATGCAAGGTACTTTCAAGAGTAGTAGAATGAGGTCGCAGAGATCTGTCTTTACATTTCACAGTAATTTAGAAGCTCCTTTAGAAAAGCTCTTCCCAGATGTTGTTCATAAAGTACTTTTACCTCTAGATGTAATCAACGATGCAAAGAAGTATTTAAGACTATTCGGCACTAACGAATTTACTTTGTTTCCAGATTTAGATGGTCTTTGCCGCTATATTAAAGAGATTGAATGTTACTGACTTAATAAAATAAAAACTTTGCCTAACACGGACAATATGGGTAAGTTGTTTGTCATGCTTTTTGCTTGACTTTGAGCCGTTTACAGAATTCTCAATAAATCCAAAACCCGGATACGCGCATCTACCCTTAATTAAAATCCTGCACCGTGACTGCTTTCTGGCTTCGAGATAAATTGTACCGCGACACTGCGCCAGTGCCCCCAACCAACTTTGTAACCGGGGATAAATTCGCGGCTCCGATCAAAATTGTACCGCGATCGCGCCAGCACGCAATAAAATTTGTACCATGACAGCAAAAAGTGCGCCATACCCTCCTTGCACCGTGATCCGCCAACTGGCGGAGCTAAAGTACCAGGACCCTGCCCGGATGCTACGTCGGGTAACACAACCTCCCCATATTGCCGGGCCGTTAGGTTTAATTCATCTCCTTCATTAAACATGAGACAAAATTGATAATGAAGAAATTACTATTGTTACTTTTTAGCACAAGCATTTTAAGTTGCGTACATGAATCAGATGATAAACACCTTAAAACGACTTCTGAATTAGTTCAAATTCTTTCATCTGACTCTTTGGAGGGAAGAAAGGCAGGAACTCATGGCTTCGAAAAAGCAGCAAATTTCGTAGAAAACTACTTGAAACTTATTAAGGTCAAACCATTCTTTGATGGTTCTTATCGTGATACAATAGCCGGCTTAAAGCGGCCAATCTTTAATATCGTGGGTGTCATCGATGGCGGTAATCGATCTAATGACTACATCCTTATAGGCGCTCACCTTGATCATCTTGGGAAATTCGAAGCATATGAGGATTCCGTTTTTAATGGAGCAAACGATAATGCAAGCGGTGTCACAGCTGTTTTAAAGATTGCCGAAGAGCTGAAAAAACATAAACTAAATAAAAAGGTCATAATAGCCTTTTTCACCCTTGAGGAATTTGGCAGACAAGGATCAAAACATTTGGCAAAGAAATTAAAGAAAGAAAAAATCAGACTATCATATATGATAAACTTTGAAATGATAGGCTGTCCTTTTACCCCATCTCCTAATAAAGCATATATAACTGGGTTTAATAAGTCAAATTTTGCAGAAGTCGCTAACAAATTACTAAAGGACGAATTCATCATCGACAATCAAGAAGACCCTACTGATAGGTTATTTCGCGCTTCAGATAATTATTCTTTTTATCTTGAATTTAATATACCTTCACACACAATTTCGACCGATTCTAAAAGCTTTAAGTATCTTCACTCACCTTCAGACGAATATTCAGAACTAAATGTTCAACATATGGATTTTATTATCCAAAAAACCAGCAAATTAATCATAGACCTTTTACATGAAAATTCAGAATTGAAAATAAAGAACTAAACCTAACACGGACAATAAAATTAATAGGTTTGTCACGGTTTTTACAATTTGTTCCTGCACCCAAGACAGCTTTGCAACAGGTGATAAATCCGGACCGCACAACTGCAACGCACAAAATTTGTAACCGGTGATAAATGCATAGCTCGCATCATACTTGTGGCGACACTCGTAATGCCCAAAAAGCTTTGTACCTGAACTGCAAAAACACGAGCCATACCTTCCTTACACCGTGACAGTTTTATAGCTAAGGTTCCGGGACCGATGACCGGATGGCTTCGTAAGCCAACACTTACTTACTTTATTGCCGGGCAGTCAGCTATAAGGCAAATTACACCATGTTCTTATTACACCAGGACTTCCGACACGCAAGCAAGAGTTTTGCAACCCGTCCCTGCAACCGTCTCTTCGCTGCAAAACACATGCTTTTTTGCCTACCCGGACTTTACCACCTTGACAACTTTGTTATAATTTGACAACTTTTGCCGATCAAAATTCCATTATGTCATTTTGAACGTTTTTGAAATGAAAGTGTATTATTATCGAGTTCAATTTTAAGTGAAGTGCATAACTCTCACGTTTTTTGTAAAAGTTTTTATCAAATTGGTAGTCAGAGTTGGTTAGTCAAACCATCACTGCTATTTAAATAGCCTATGCAGCATTTTACGGATGAGCAATTGATTGAAATTTATCAAAGTAATAAAGATAATCAGGGTCAGATTGCCTTTGGTCATCTATATAATCGCTATGCAAAACTTATGTTGAATTTTTTCTATTTCTCATTGCATAATGATCATAACAAGGCCCAGGATTTTGTACAAGATTTATTTGTAAAGATTTTAGAAAAACATCACACTTTCAATAATGATCAGTTCTTTAAAGCGTGGATATATCGGATAGCAACAAACATGTGCAACAATGAGTTTCGAAAAAATAATGTAATTAGAAAATATCATGACCACATTAAATCATCTTCAGAAATTTACACCTTAAATCCTGAAACAGAAAGAAATCTTCGAAAATGCATAGCTGATTTAAATACAGAGCAACGTTCCCTTATGGTCTTGAGATTTAAAATGAAGTTAAGTATTAAGGAGATCGCACAGATCTATGAATGCCCTGAAGGTACAATAAAATCAAGACTTTTCTATGCCACAAAAGAGTTATCAAAATTATTTAGAATATAAAGCATGAAAGCAAATCGCAATTTTGAGAAAGTATATGAATTGCTGGAGCAATTTGACTTCAAAGAATTATCGGTTGATGATAGAATTTATGTTTTATCGGAAATGACCGAGAATGAATATAATAATATAAGAGACACTTTAAAGGACACTGAAACTTTCTTTTCAAATTCAACTGAACCAAATATCAATGATTCGTTATTAAATTCATTAATGCGAACAAATCATAAACCTAATATCCTGTCTAGAATACTGAATCAACCTGTAAAGTTTTATCAATTGGCCGCCTCAATTCTATTACTTATTGGACTATATGTTGTAACACAATATTCTGAATCGCCAGATAAGAATTCGTCCTTGCCAAAAAATGACACAATTTATATTCAAAAGACCGACACTGTATCCTCAAAATTAGCTGATACAGTAAGAAATATAAAAGAGAAAATAATTTATGTAATCAGAGAAAGAGATATTAATCCCCAAGATAAATTACTATCCACTGTTACTTTTGAATTCGATTCTGGTAAAATTGTTTGCCCGGGTAAAAATGATAGAATCAAACAACAAACGTTTATTAATTATATTTCAAGTGAAACTCTATTTAAGAATTGAATCCTTTGAAGTATATCCCATCTCTATCCATAATGTCTTTTAGTGAAAGTAAATTATCACTTAAGTAAACCAAACTGGGAGAAATCAAATTTTCTATTTATGGATTCAATTTTGGGCAATTACCGTCTCTTGAATAATCTTACAGGATGGTTTCTTTTTGCAGTTTCAACTTTGGTCTATATTTTAACACTTGAACCTACTGTAAGTTTTTGGGATTGTGGTGAATTTATTCTTTCAGCCTTTAGATTGCAGGTTGGTCATCCTCCCGGTGCTCCCCTGTTTTTAATGATAGGAAGAATTGCTACACTTTTTGCAGGTGGCGATACGTCTAAAGTCGCAATTACTGTTAATACATTATCAGCCATATGCAGTGGTCTGGCTATAATGTTCCTATTCTGGACCATTACACATCTTGTCCGGAAAGTTTTAATAAATGGGAAAACTCTTGAATCAAAACATATTCCTGCTATTATCTGTAGTGGAATGCTAGGGTCTCTGGCATATACATTTTCTGACACATTCTGGTTTTCTGCTGTGGAAGGTGAACTTTACGCACTTTCTTCATTGATTATTGCACTGGTATTTTGGGGTATGTTGAAATGGGAAGAAGAAGCAGATAAACCATACTCTGGAAGATGGATAATACTTATTGCTTACATTATGGGTCTTGGTCTGGGAATCCATCGTTTGAACCTGCTTATCATTCCGGTTCTGGTTTTTGTATATTATTTCAGGAAATATGAAGTTACAACCAAAGGAGTAGTTAAGACATTATTATTTGCAGTTTTTCTGCTTTGGCTGATGGTCTTTGTGTTAATGCCGGGTGTGCCACAGGTTGCAGGTTGGTTTGAGCTGCTTTTCGTAAATATTTTGGGATTGCCATATAACAGTGGACTCTTTTTCTATTTATTAATTCTTTTAGGTGTACTGGTTTTTGTAATAAAATACTCCTTAAAACATAAAAAAGTTATACTGAATTATTTAGTGACAGCATTAACTGTAATTATGATTGGCTATTCCTCCTATGCTATGATTATGATTAGATCATCAGCGAAGCCACCAATGAACCAGAATGATCCTTCAGATATATTCTCGCTTTCATATTATATTAATATGAAGCAGTATGGCAGCTCACCAAAATTATTCTATGGTAAATATTATAGTGCTCCCAGGATTGGTGAAAAGAAAGTTATTGCCGGGTATAATAAGTCGAAAGGTAAGTACGAACCATATTACGCTACTGAATATAGATACAGTAAGGAGTTTGAAACGATTTTCCCAAGGATGCATAATGAAGATCCCGACCACGAAAATTCATATAAATACTGGGGGAATGTAGTTGGCAGAAAGTATACAGTTGGTACAGGTTCTGATAAAGAAAGTATAGTTTGTCCTACGTTTGGAGAGAACCTTCGTTATTTCTTTCGATATCAGGTCGGCTTCATGTATTTAAGATATTTTATGTGGAATTTTGCAGGAAGGCAAAACGATATACAGGGAAATGGGAATCCAATTTATGGAAACTGGATAAGTGGAATTAAGTTTATTGATGAAGTTCGTCTCGGGAAACTAGAAAAGCTTCCTGATGACCTGAAAACCAATCCTGGTAATAATAAATATTACTTCCTTCCTCTCCTGATTGGTCTCCTTGGAATGATCTGGCAATATAAAAATAACAACAAAGGATTCTGGCTTGTAATGGTTTTTTTTATAATGACTGGCTTAGCAATTATTCTTTATCTGAACCAGTATCCCGATCAACCCAGAGAACGTGATTATGCTTATGCAGGTTCATTTTATGCCTTTGCTATTTGGATAGGGATTGGATTTATGTATGTTTATGAGAATCTTCAGAGGTTACTTGGCAATAAAACTTCATTGGCGATTACATTTATTGTCCTAACTTCTGCGATTCCTATGCTTATGGCCGCTCAGAACTGGGATGACCATGATCGTTCTAACCGCTTTACCGCTAGGGATATCGGGGCAAACTATCTTAAATCCTGTGCTCCAAATAGCGTTTTATTTACATATGCGGATAACGATTCATATCCCGTGTGGTATGTCCAGGATGTGGAACGGGTCAGAACTGATGTTCGTGTTACAAATCTTAGCTATTTCCAGGCCGGTTGGTATATTAATATGATGCGGCAGAAATCTTTTAATTCCGATCCACTGCCCCTTTCTCTTAGCCCTGTAAAGTATCTAGAAGGAGTAAGAGAACAACTGTTTGTGATTAACAAACTGAAAAAACCTGTAGATCTTAAAGAAGTAATTCGGTTTGCTGCACTTGATGATAAGAAATATATGATCCCAATAAATGACACGGGAGATTATTTGAATTATCTGCCAACCAACAAGTTTATTATTGATGTAGATACAGCAAAAGTATTATTAAATGGTACGGTTAAAAGGTATTTTAAAAACAAGCTGGTTTCTCCTATGATCTGGGAGTATTCGGAAAATTATGCTCTTAAAAATGATCTGGCAGTTATGGACCTATTATCGACAAATAAATGGGGAAGACCTGTATATTTCTCTACCACTGTCCCCCCAAGTCAATATAAAGGTCTTGAGAAGCATTTTATTCAGGAAGGACTTAGTTACAGAGTAGCTCCCATACAAACAGATAATTCTGAACAAGGAGAATACGGAGTTATTGATACGGAGGTTATGTACGATAACATGATGAATAAATTCGAATGGGGAAATGCAGCCGATCCTTCAGTTTATCTTGATGAAAATAACCGACGGATGTTCAGTAATTACAGAAATATTTTCGGTGACCTGGGTAAAGAACTCCTCCTAAAGGGGGATACTATCAAAGCAGTTGAAGTTGCCCATCGCGGTCTTGAAATTGTTCCGCCTGGAAAAATCCCTTATGATTATTCCTCAATCGGTCTTGCAGAAGTTCTACTGCGTTCAGGTGAAAAAGATGAAGGATTAAAGATACTTTATGACACTATTGAATACTCAATGCAATATCTCGATTATATTGTAAGTTTAAAAACTGAAGACAGGTTTGGTCTTCAATACCCCACTTGGTATAACATACAGGCATTAATTGATATTTATAATATGTCTTTGGAACTAAAACTTATGGCTCTAACTGTGGCCGTTGAACCAGGCCTAAATAACTACTACCCTAAGCTTTATTCAAAATAGAACTAAACCGTCCCTTCGCTGGAAGGCACATACCGCCAACATACACATTCAATGGAACACTAAGTCCCAGCGTTTGTTGTAAGCGCCTTCCAGCCCGTCCTTGCCACTCGGCGAGATTTGCGGCTAAAGTAGAAAATGTTGTTATACCACGACAAAATCAAAATTTGTCCTATGTCGGCTTCCCGATAATTCGATCCAATCAAAATTAGAGTTTTTATAATTATATACGTTTTGCAAAAAGCCGGTCATCATGATAATATTTGGCCGGTTAGAATGCACATAACAAACATAACCATACAACAAGTATTAAATTCCAGTTTTTAATGGTCAATTTATTCCGGCCCGGTGGTTATCATGGTCTCTGACTTTTCCAAACTATCAAGCTTTTATGGAAAAACGAGATCACAAGGCGATGTTTTTCCACAAGTAGGTCTACAATTTCTTTTTTTTTCTTTGCAATTATAAATATTCACTATATTTGCATACCAAACGGTCGGTTTATGAGCGATACAAAAGACCATATCCTTAAAACTTCTCTTTTGTTGTTTTTACAGAAAAGTTACAGGGACGTTACTATGCGCGAAATAGTTGAAAAGACAGGGCTTTCGAAAGGAGCTTTCTATCATTATTTTACCAGTAAAGAAGAACTTTTTAAGGAAATTGCCAGCATGTTCTTATCGATGGGAGCAGTCAATTATACATCCTTCGACAAAGCTTTGCTGAAAACATTTTACAGGCAATACATTGATTTTCTTGATAAGTCCCTGTTGGACATGAGCAATATGGTTACTGTATCAAGCAATAAATCTTTTAGCCTTAATTTTTTTCTGATTTTGTTTGAAGCGGTAAGCCGTTTTCCTGAATTTCTTAAAATGGAATTAGAGTTACACATGAAAGATGTCGAAGCATGGAAAAACATTATAGCTGTTGCCCGCAAGAAGGGAGAGATTAAAAGCGTTTCATCCGACGAGGAAATTGCCAAGCTCTTTTTGTATTGCACCGATGGCGTTTTTCTTCGATTCGTTAATAATGATAAACCCAAGGTATTCAAAGATTTTTTATCCAACACCTATGATACGATTTACAAAAACTTGAAAACCTGATTTTTTTTGCCTAGTTACATACCGAATGTTCGGTATGTAATCAATTTATTATAATCATATGACTGAAGAAACAGAATTATAACAATGGAAGAAGTAATACGAACAGAACAACTGACCAAGAAATACAAGGATGTTCTAGCAGCTTCTGAAATCTCTCTGAATGTCCGAAAAGGAGAAATCTATGGCTTTCTCGGATTAAATGGAGCTGGTAAAACTACCACTATCCGTATGTTACTCGGAATGATAAACCCTACCAATGGGATCGCGTTTATAAACGGGAAAAAAGTTCATCCCAACAATACTGATTTATGGAAAGAAATCGGCTACATTGTCGAAATCCCTTACTCATATCCCGACCTTACAGTAAAAGAAAACCTCGAAATCATCCGGCGGTTAAGGTTTCTTTCAGAGAAAGATGCGGTAGGTTCTATACTGGATAAATTCAAACTAACCCGGTATGCAAATCGAAAAACCAGAAATCTATCCCTTGGCAATGCACAACGTTTAGGTCTTGCCAAAGCATTAATTCACAATCCCAACATCCTTATTCTTGATGAACCTTCAAACGGCCTCGATCCGGCCGGTATCTTCGAAATAAGGGAATTGCTCAGCGATCTTGCCCGGAATCATGGAGTGACCGTATTCATTTCAAGCCATATTTTGGGTGAAATATCACGGTTTGCGACCCGTATCGGGATTATTCACAATGGCGTTCTAATGCAGGAGATCAATACACTGCAACTGGAACAGCTTTGTCAGAAACGCTTAAAGATAAACACGCGGAATAATAATGTGGCAAAGTCGGTTTTATCTCAGAGCGGTATTATTGCAATAGAAACCGCCGATAATATGCTCGAAATTCAAAATGAGGCAATTATCAGTAATCCTGAAATTGTTGCAACATTACTGGTTAACAATCAGGTGCCCCCGTCACTTTTAAACGTGGTTGAAGAAGATTTGGAATCATACTTTTTTAGAACAATCGGAGAAAAAGGAGAATAGTTATGGAAAATATTTCTGCAGCTTTCTATGCCGAGTTTATGAAAACCCGCAAATCAAAAATCTTGCTGGCTACAATTATAGTTTTTACTATCATCCCACTGATGATGGGCTTAATGATGTTTGTAGTCCGAAACCCTGAAATTGCAAGTAAATTAGGGATGATTGGGACGAAAGCAAAAATGTTTGGAGAAAACGACTGGACAGGATATTTTGCTTTGTTAAGTCAGGTAATTGCGTCGATCGGTTTGATTGGATTTGGTTTTGTTACCAGTTGGGTTTTTGGTCGTGAACATATCGATCGCACAATGAAAGATTTACTGGCATTGCCAGTCAGGCGCTCATCCATTGTTTTTGCAAAAATTATCATTGTTTTTATGTGGTGTATCCTGTTGGCTCTGATACTTTATGTGGTAAGTGTTTCATTAGGTATTATAATGAATTTGCCCGGATGGTCGGTTGTATCCTTCTGGCATTTTTCACATAGTTATTTTATATCGTCCCTGCTCACATTATTACTATGCTCACCTGTGTCTTTTCTGGCTGGCTATAGCCGTGGCATAATTGCCCCGCTGGGCTTTGTTATTCTTACAATGATTATAGCGCAGTTTATCGGTCTTATTGGTCTCGGACCTTATTTCCCCTGGGCGATACCTGGTTTATTCTCTGTGGCTAGTGATACTCAAGGCTTGCAACTCCAGTTTGCCAGCTACATCATTCTGGTTTTAACCTTTGTTTTTGGATTTTGGTTAACACTTCGCTGGTGGCAGCATGCTGACCATCACTGATGCATGAAGTATTCTTATATTTTGTTATATCATTGATAGGATTGGTGCATTTTATTCCCATTCACGATGTCAAGCACGCGATGCGAACTGCAAATAAAAGGAGCTTTGTGACATCTATGACAAAACCGATAGCTCAAAACAGCTAGTGGCTTCAATTGCTTAACCAGTGACGATTTTAGAATCTCTGCATTAAATATATTACGTATAACTTGTCAGGAAATTACTTTGAAATCGGCAAATGAAAGCTATCAGCAAAATGTTAGGTGTAATCCGATGACAGCCAACATTATTAGGGTCTATCGTTAAAATAGGAGTATTCATATCCCCCAACTTAAACCTCTACATTATGAAAAGAGTATCAATTATTTTTGGAGAATTAACCTAGATTATAACTAAATTCAAAACATTGAGGGCAATTTTTAAATGGTTCCACTATTCTAGCAAATGGGACCTTAGTAGTATTGGCCCTAACACTATTCGTTTAAATTTGGTACGCTTCTGACACAAATACAATTGCTAAAGTAATACAAGAACGATAGATGTAAGTGGGATTCTTGGCACGATTAGTATAAAAATCAAAATATTATTTCCAGTTAATTGGACACAGTTTGTCTAATCAATATTTTATACATTTGACGTAGAAATATATTATCAGCGTTAGCCACTATTCTTCTGCAGAAAACTGGTAATTTTCAGAAGGACAAGAATAATGAGCGAAACGCTCACGTCAAAGGCGTGGGCTTTCCTTATTTGTCCTTCAGGTATACCAGTACCTCTGCTCAGATAACGGTTAAAGACCCACGCTGATGTTTTTATAATAGCCCCATTTGGGCCTTGAGAGGCATAAAAACATTAAAGAAGTGAAGGGATTTTTCCCTTCCTGTGTGATATTCTTTTTGTTATAATGTTTTTCAATAAAACAAACCGGTAGGGTAAATATGATCTTATCTCAATAATATTCATTTCTTCCGACATTTTAAACAAATTGTTTGCGAATACTAAAAACTATATACTTTGACTACTTATATGAAGGGTAACATTATAGGAATAAAGACAATTCAAGATTTGGTTCGCCGCGGGATAAAAGAAATTAATAAATCTGAACTCACAAATCTTGGCTTTGATACCTCTTTAAAAGAAATTGTGATTAGAAACATTAAGATTGAAAAAAATAACTTGCTTGGCACATACAACCTTTCAATTATTAACAAGTATGATGACATCAATGGTAATCCAATAAGTGAGAATGTAAGCCTTATTCACAGGATTCACAATTTATGGGAAGCAGGTAGAAAGGAAATTAACTTCTCCGATCTAATTGATCTTAATATTTTTACTCCTGCATCAGAAATAAAAATAGGGAATATTCGACTCTCAAACTATCTTGGGATTGATGAATCCTATGATATTTCGCTAATAAACAATGAGAAAAATATCGACAATAGATGGCTAGATTTGGCTGTTAAAATGAGTAGAGTAATGGATACTCTTATAAAATTTCCCTTCGATCAAAAGATGTTACAATTGCCTGAGGTACCTTTAAATAAGGTTCTTGAAAAATATTTCAAGGAGCATTTTGAGAGTGTTAAGAAAAGCGATACATCAAATAAAGGGCTTATTGATTTGACAATTGGCAATGAAAAAACTAAGATTGCAATGGAGTTAAAACTAGCAAGAAAAATCAAATTAGCATCTGAGAGTCAAAAATGTCGTGGACAAATCGAGGATTATAAGAAGCAGTTTGGTTCTAACCTAATCTTAGTTATAGCTGGAGAAAAAGGAGACAGGCAAGAAAAGTATTTACAAGAGTGCATTAAAAAGTCAGATAGTTTGGGTATCAAATCATTCTTTTTGGAAGCAAAAGAATAAGCTGATGGCATATTAGTGTTATTCCTTTCTGTAATGTATAGTTATGAGTTATAAATGGGCTAACTTATTGATATTTAGTATTTAGTCCGAATATCGACCTATAACCGTTATTTTATTTACGCTCCTTTTTGGTTGTACACTAGTTTTAAATTATTATGCTATCCATCAATTAATTGAGAGAGATATAACTTATAACTAACATCTATTCTTTTTTATTTTCAAAATTTTATTTACATAAGGTTGGCTAACTTTTAAAACTTCGGCGATTCGGTTCTGTGAATTTCCCAAAATACTTAAATGTCTTATTATTTCTTTTGTATCAGGCTTGTTTTTAAAACTTAATTGGTCGCTCACTTTCTGTCCTGTTGATCTGAAATATTCAGTTATATTAATTGCGGTCTGCATAGTTTCTATTGTGATATTCCGATTTTCATTTCCATTACAGAACCATTTGCTGCAATGAATAATCAAGGCAAGCCGTAATAATATTATATCAAGTTTGGCGTAGACTCCTTTCAAATACTCAACTTTCTCATTATCATATCTGTTACAATTCATATTGTAAAACTTCTCATACAAACTTTCTGCTTCATCAGATAATCGAAATTCCTGGAGAGTGTTTATCGATAAAATGTTTTTAATATATTTTGCATATGATATAAAAAATTCAGCATTTAAGGTGGATTTTCGATATTTAGGTTTTTCTGCATAATCCGGGTTTATGAAACAAAAACGAGGTAAAAACCCACTTAGATCTCGATTATCTTTGCTCAATTCAGTTAATAATCCTGGAGGTATTCCACCTAAAATAGAAACAAAAGGCTCATTTATCCGGATAGGATCTTTACATACTCTGTTGTAGCAGACAGGTTTTCCGCTCCACATTGTTAGCAGGTTTTGTATCTCTCCCGATTTAACATATCGACCAATATCATTTAACCACCCACTCAACTCATCACGACTAATCATTATGCCATGTGTATTGTTTTCGTGTGCCGATGCCATAGCTTCTGGTGTGAAATCATTAATTAAATACTGAATATTTACAGGTAGTTCAAGTTTTGCTTTTTCATTTTTAGCTAAGCCTTTATTTAATTCAAACTCCTTTAACAATTGCTTGAATTGTCTGAAATTATTTTTATCAATTTCTTGAAATGGTTTTAATGCAAAATCGATAGGTTCGCTTTTACCATTACCGGTGCATCCAACCAGACATATCCATAACATCCCTGAATTAGTGAATCTTGTCTGTAATTTGAAATTATTACCCATTGCTAATGCTGTAGCTGAAAGAAAAGCTCCTGCCCAATAATCACTATGACTACCATACACCTTTGTACATTCCTTAATTAGTGATTGAATGAATTCGGGTAGGCCGTCAATGGGAAGTAACGATATTGATTTTATTTTTTCTTGTTGAATAATTTCTTCTGGAGGTATTTCATTAAATCTAACTGGAATATTTAAGTCAAATTTTGAAATTCCATGAAATGAGGTAGTCTTGAAAATGCTTTTAATTGTAGATTCAATTTCATGTTGTGTAAATCCGTTTTCTGCAAACTTGGATAATTCTGCTAAAACAAAATATTCTGGTACTCCAAATCTATTTAAAGCTCCTGCTAATTTTGTTATATATCGATTTCTATTGCCCTCAGCGAATCTTTCATTTTTGTTCAACCAAGATTTACAATTTTGGTAAATTAAGCCAGGATCGGTGACTTTTTTTGAGATTTTACCAAGATAAGGTTGTTTTTCAATATTAAAAGTATTTATAAATGATCTATCCAAGTTATGGGGCGAATCAGAATAATATACACTTGGATCGCAACAAACAAAACAAGCCCTTGAGACATCTTTACCTGATGGGTCAATATCAATTTTGATCTCGTTCCTAAAATATTGACTTAGAGCTGCGAAATATTCAGCATGAGTACCTTGTGAAATATCAATTTTAAAAACGATTTTTAGCCCATCTCCTGAGGGTGATATAAACATCAATCCTGGATTGAAGAACTGTAAAATTTGACCTTTAATTCCTGTTAATTTGTCAGTATCTCCTATTTTATCAAGATCGATGCAAATATATCCTGAATGGTATATTATTCCTTCGTTTGACCTTTTTCTGAAAGTTCCGCTAAAAGTTACATATGGAAATGTTTTTTTATAATAAGCTCTTTCTTTCTTATCCTTTATGCTTCGTAATTTTTCTGTATAATTCCGAAGTGAGGTTCCATTACGAATTTCTTCATAAAGGGTTTTCAAATCCCGCTCGCTATTTGGATAAACATTGCCGATTCCGTTAAAAAATATAGAAAACTTTGGAAGAGTTGTGTTATCAGAACTATGCTCAAACAATGATAATTCCATTGCCGGCAGTAAATTATTTCCCATATGATATACAGGTTTAATATTATTGTCTCAATTTCTACCTGGATTTTTAAGTCCTCTTTCCATACTAATTATCCTTCATAATTAATCAACTAGGAAAATTGGATGTAAAAGTTTGGGATCAAGAATTAACCTCTATTCCTCAATGCTTTCACCATTCTTTAAGATGGCTTCTGTAATCTCCTCTAATCTGTAAAAAAGTTTCCCCTGAATTTTATGCTTCTTAAGTATTCCTGCCTTTATCCAGTTCTGCTCTGTTCGGGCAGAAATCCCCAATTCCTCCCTTAATTTTTTTGAGGGGATCCATGTCTCCGAAAGAGGGGATTGTTTCCTTTCGACGATTTTACAAAGCATCGAATGAATTTCTCTAAGTTTTTGGTCCAGATCCTTATCCAATTCATATAAAATTTTAATTTCTTCCATTTGCGTAAGTATAAATGATCAATTAATCTTAATTATTACTTACCCCCTGCGGGGATGTGCAAATTGATGAAAATTTTATGATAACTTGATTCTTAATCAGTTACCTAGTTGTTACCAGTAATGGTAATTGTAGAAATCAACTTTATTAAAATGGAAGGGAACTAGTTAGGGGGATTACAGGTTATCCCTTAAATGCTTGAATCAATGATTCTTTGGAAATATATTTACCGGGACGGTTTTTGTTCTCAATTTGGAATAACTCATGTAAATTTATTGCAATTCCCTTCAGGGAATTTACTCCACGATATACAAATAAACTTTTGTCAGTTATAGTCATATTGGTTGGTTTCTTGAATTTTTTTACAAATTCCGATCTTGTGCTACTCCATGTCAACTTACATTTTTCAACTTCTTTGGCAGGGATTTGATTAGTGGTTTTTAGTTTCTCCAACAGGGTAGCAATCATTACATCTGACTCTATTTCTATAAAAATATTATTAAAAAGATTTGTATAGATAGCGAATTTATCTTTTTCTCCTTTATAGAGAATATATCCGCAGTTAATTAAAGGTTCAAAAAATTCAACAAATTCCGTGAAGGAGCCTCTCCAAACTAGTTTTTCAGGGTTAATGGCTTTTTTATAGGAATGCCCATAAAAGGAAGCCACATCATGACGTAGGTTTTGTAATTCACTTTTAAATAATACAAAGCATTCGTTAATACTCGCTTCTGATTGTTTTATTACCTCCTCTGAAAATTTGTCTATATAAAAATCAATAATCGAAAGATGTTTCCTTTTATCTTGATATTCATAATATTTTTCAAGCTCCTTTTTAAACTTTTCAAATTCTTCCGGAACATAGTACTTAAAATACTTTATTTTTATTTCTTCAAATGTGAAAGAGGTTATTTTCTTATCGAATAGAACCAGTTCAAGTTTGTATGTTTTATCATAAATGACATCCATGGATCGGAAAACAGCGAATTCATCTATATCTTTATCATACATAATATTTAACCGCAAATCTCTTTTCATATCAAGCAACGGTGCGGGATAATATTTTTCGTTTATTGGCTGCAGAATAAACTGAAAGTTTCTTTTTAGGTCCATAAACCCTAACCTATAATTGTTATCCTTTCTCTCCATCGCATAATCAGAAGCCGTAATAAATGTTGATTTTCTTTTCTGGAAATCTTCATAGGAACACTTCTGTGTGTGTTCTGATATGATTTTATAACTTCCTTTAAGGTCTTCAAATTCAGAAAAAGGTTGAACTGATTTCTCACTGAAACGGGAAGCTTCTTTTTCAAAACTATCAAGTAATTCTACTTCGACAGTTAGTATTTTTCCAATATTAGTTGAACGCGCCTTGATATACTTCAGTATATCACTAGTAATCATGATATAAGCTGGGGTGTTCCCCCCTATTAATAAATCGTGCAGAAAATCATGCAATTTCTGTCCAATTAACTCCATGGCCTATTGTAAATTTGTAATTTCCAAATTTTTATTAAATTTACAACGAATAATGCAAACGAGCGTTATTTAAAGAAATTCGGGAGAAGCCTAAGAGGTGCCTGAATCGGTGGAGTAGAATTTTTACAGTACGTTACAATTTGATAATCAATAAGTAGGGGAATCGGGTTCAAGAGCCCCTCTCTCCGCAACCCCAATTACATCAGAATCCCTGCCAATGTTGCCGAAATATATGAAGCCATTGTTCCGCAGATCATTGCCTTGAATCCCAGCTTTGCCAGATCGGC